>SXGS01055885.1_pt1 | contig 218913 bp, 180 predicted proteins | sample 3174681 | NCBI WGS metagenome assembly SXGS01 (sample SAMN11356861, study PRJNA531348) | freshwater metagenome | isolation source: freshwater sample F1-80 | place: China: Fuxian Lake, Yuxi | collected 2017-12-25 | reverse complement strand
TTACTCTTTGCTTTTTTCCAAAATTCTTGATCTTAGTCTGCTTAATGATTGAGCTTTGATACCCAAATAGCTCGCTAATTGGTGTTGTGGCACACGTTGGATAAGGTCTGGTCTTTTTTGTAATAAATTGAGGTATCGTTGTTCGGGCGAAGAAGTTTTAAACTCATCAAAGTCTATCTGTTCTTTGGCTAACAATTCTTCCTACAACATTCTGCACATGATGTCAAATTTAGGAAATTTGGCATTTACTTCAACTCCAATATCGGGGTCTGCAACCGTCAGTATAGTATCTTCTACACAACTTATAAAATATTCAGAGGGAGCCTTATTTGTTACACAATGGGGTGTTAAGCCTTCCATTTCTGTAAAAAAATCGGTTGTTTTCTCTTCACCATTTATGATATAATATTTTCGTATGCATCCTTTTAGAATAAAGTATTCCTCCTTCGATTTCTGCCCCTCTTTGAGTAAAATAGTCCCCTTCTTAACAGAACGGAATAGGTCTAATGAAAGTATTGCATTCTTCTCTTCTTCTGTCAGAGAAATGTATTTTGAAATAAAGTCAAATAGTATATCTTTCATTATTGTTTTATGTTGTTATTGTCGTCTGTTACACTTGCCACCAACTTGATTATATACGAAGTAAACTTTCATATATTAATCCAATTGGGTATGGTAGACGAAAGTAAATGCTTCAAAAACGAATATAGTACAATTCTCGAAATAGTCAATAACACAAAGGGCACGAGTGATGCCAAAGTTATCGGGCTATACGTTGGTGGGCTTTTGAAACCGAAAACTGGCTGTCAGCACTAAAGTTCATTAATTGCTCAATTGTTTCTACTCGCACTTTCCGCCCACTAACGCAAAATCCGTGTTAACGTTGTGTTAATCTAAAAAGTCTTCTATTATCCAATCACCAATTATTTCCATTGTGTTTATTGGTTTATCTATTTCAGTAGGATACTTTTCGCTTACAGAATTGTTCCTTTACAATGTATATTCGGTTGATTTGACAATCATTCGTATTTGAACGCAAAGTCAGTCAGTCGGATCTAAAAAGACACCGTAATTCAACGGAAATAAACGAAGTTCCCCGAAGATTTTCGCTTGTTTTCATTGGGGAACGGCATAGGTAAAGTGCGTAAAATACCATCAATTTCAAATGGCCATGATTCAACGTTATTTTACGTTTAATTTCGCTAAGAACAATGCCTGTTTATCATGGATAAAAGCACAGTACGGGAACATATATTGAACAACACATCGTCGTTGGATATATCGATCATTAAAGAACACATAGATTGTATCCAAGCCTTTGTAGAAGCACCATTCTTCGAAAACCAATTGATAGCCTTTGTAGAACGCTACAAGCAGATACATCACAAGAACATTGAATTGCCCACTTGCAGTTTAATTGAAGCGACATTTACGGCGTCGTTACAATATATGTGCTTCGTGCCATATGAAATCATCGCGCTCAATCCATATTTGTTTGAATTATTGGAAAGGTCAAATTTGATACATCGGTTTTTCGCACTGGATGATATACTACAGTGTACCGATGATATACATGAAGTTGGGCCATATATCGTCGATGTGCGCTTATTGAAAGTTCATCTGCTGTTGAACCTACCGTGGTGTTTTATGAATGATTTCATGGATGCGCTGGGGCTGTCCAAGTATACTTCGTTTAAGGAGAATAATATAAGGGTCGATGTAACGGTAAAGCCGTTGGACAAAATGAAGAAATCGTTCAGCGACAACCTGCGGATTATCAAAAAGAAACTGGAGGCGGGTGAACCCGTAGTGGGGCAGAATCAATTGGGATGGTTGTTGGTATCTCAGAAAATAACATCGGATGCGGAACAGTTGAATATCAAAGATTTTATTCTCGAAGATAATCTGTTAGGCATCGGATCGGTAACTCGGGGGCTGTTGCCAGAATCGCAAAGACACTTGGATATTTTCGAATTGTACAAACCCAGTCGGGTAGACAATAGGATGCTTTACGATAAACTCTATTTTTTCTATAGGCGTTTGAAGCCCGATGATGTCCAATTTGAAACGCTAGAGACTCGGCTGGCAGGATTGGGAAGTGATCCTGAAATTGTTCGCAAGGAAACATTAAAATACTATGAGGCTCTCAGACGGAAGATGAATAGGTATTTTGGGATAAAGATTTCCAAGATGTATTAGTGTTGCGGTAAATGTCATTCGCCAGTTTTGGCAGGAAATCTCTCTGCGGCGGCGGGTAAATTTGTATCAAATTAATTGCAAATGATAACAAATACAACACTACACCCGGAGCATCTCACGGAGAACTTCGAGTTCATTACGGAAACCCAATTGATGGAATACTTAAAAAAGGGTAGGACATGGATTTGGATGCAACGAAAAGCCGGATTGCTGAAACATTTTTTTCTCTTGCTAGAACATTTTTGGTCAAAAAGAACCAAAAACGCGAACAAAAGTGAAAAAACGAGAACAGTGCAAAACCCTATAAAACAAGTAAACCGTTGCAGAACAACGGTTTAAAGGTAATTGAAGCGAAATGAAAACCCTTTCAGCGGTGAGGGGGGGATTCGAACCCCCGGAACAGTTTCCCGTTCGTCAGTTTAGCAAACTGGTGGTTTAAGCCACTCACCCACCTCACCGATTGGGTTGCAAATATACCATTTCGCATATTCTTGTCCAATTTATGACTTTGAAATTTTGTTAAAAACACAAATCTTTCACCCCCAAAATCCCAAAACCTTTCAGTATTTTTGCAATTCGTTAGTACAAAAATATGCAAGTAAATATTTGCTTTCCAGATGGTGCAGTTAGACCTTATCCAAGTGGGGTTAGTGCCATGGACATTGCAAAGTCTATAAGTGAGGGATTGGCCCGCAATGTTCTTGCAGCCAAGGTAGACAAGGAAATATGGGATGCGAATCGACCTATATACCGCGATTCTACGCTTCAATTGCTTACGTTCAAAGACAAAGAAGGTCAGCAAACCTATTGGCATAGTTCGGCACACTTAATGGCAGAGGCACTAGAATTTTTGTTTCCGGGTGTGAAATTGGCCATTGGTCCCGCTGTTGACAATGGGTTTTACTACGATGTGGATTTTGGAGACCAACAATTTTCTTCTGATTCATTCGAATTAATTGAGAGCAAAATGTTGGAATTGGCCAAAAATGATAGCGTTTTTATTCGTAGCGAAGTGTCCAAGTCTGATGCGATTGATTATTTTACCCAAAAGGGAGACCCTTATAAATTAGAATTAATCCAGGATCTCGTCGATGGGACGATTACTTTTTACCAACAAGGTAATTTTACCGATTTGTGTCGTGGGCCGCACATTCCAAATACGGGAAGTATTAAGGCAATTAAATTGCTGGGTATTGCGGGTGCATACTGGCGTGGAAATGAAAAAAACAAACAACTTACCCGTATTTATGGCATTACTTTTCCCAAGAAAATCGAGCTTGATGAACATTTAGAGCGCATTGAAGAGGCAAAAAAAAGGGATCACCGCAAGTTGGGAAGGGAATTAGAGATTTATACATTCGACGATGATGTGGGGCCTGGACTGCCTCTTTGGTTGCCCAATGGCACTTCAATCATAGAATCATTAGAAACCTATGCCAAAAAAATTGAAAATGCAGCGGGTTACTTGCGTGTAAAGTCACCGCATATTGCCAAAGAAAGCATGTATCTCAAAAGTGGCCATTTGCCATATTACGCCGATAGCATGTTTCCTCCCATGGAAATTGATGGTGAAAAGTATTTTTTAAAGCCCATGAATTGTCCACACCACCACAAAATTTATAAGGCATTGCCCCATACATATAAAGAATTGCCCCTGCGTTTTGCAGAATATGGAACCTGTTATCGGTATGAGCAAAGTGGAGAATTATTTGGGTTGATGCGTGTGCGGAGTTTGCAAATGAACGATGCCCATATTTATTGTACAGAGGCCCAATTTGAAGATGAATTTAAGGGAGTAAACGCGTTGTACCTGAAATATTTTGAGAAATTTGGCATCGATAAATATATAATGCGGTTTTCAAAACACAATCCTGAGAAGCTGGGCCAAAAATATGTCAATATGCCAGCGCTGTGGGAAAAGACCGAAAACATGGTTCGCAAGGTATTGCAAAGCATGGGTGTGAGTTATGTTGAAGTTGAGGATGAAGCGGCCTTTTATGGGCCCAAAATTGACATTCAGGTTTGGAGTGCGATAGGAAGAGAATTTACTTTGGCAACCAATCAGGTTGATTTTGCCCAGGCAGAAAGCTTTGATTTAACCTACATTAACGAAAAAAACGAACGTGAACGGCCCATTATCATCCACCGAGCACCTTTAAGCACACATGAGCGATTCATTGGGTTTTTACTTGAGCATTATGCTGGAAATTTCCCAACCTGGTTGGCTCCAAAGCAAGTTATTGTTTTGCCAATTAGCGATAAATTCACGGATTACGCTGAAGAGGTTGTAATATTCTTGAAAAAGCACGATATTCGCGCCTCACTTGACATACGAGCCGAGAAAGCGGGTAAAAAAATACGCGACGCCGAGATTGCCAAAATTCCTTACATGTTAATTGTAGGTGAGAAAGAAGCAAGCCAGCAACAGGTTTCTGTTCGCCAGCACGGTGGTATCGACTTGGGTGTGATGGAATTACAGCATTTTGCTGTCAAACTAGTAGATGAAACCAGTATTTAAAAGAACGTTCGTTAAAAGAGAGGCTCTTCACAAAATCAATGAGCTGATTACCGCAGAGAATGTGCGTGTGGTTGGCGATATTGTTCCTGTTGAAGTCTATCCTACATCGAAAGTTCTGGAGATTGCGTATGAAATGGGTTTGGATTTGGTGGAAATTTCACCCAATTCTGATCCTCCAGTGTGTAAAATTGTTGACTACAAGAAATTTTTGTACGAACAAAAAAAGAAGCAAAAAGAAATCAAAGCGAATGCGGTAAAGCAAGAAGTAAAAGAAATTCGTTTTGGACCCAATACAAATGATCATGATATAGCTTTTAAAATTAAGCACTCTAAGAATTTCTTAGAACAAGGCCATAAGGTTAGGGCCTATGTTTTTTTTAGAGGTCGGACCATCATCTATAAACAACGTGGGATTGATTTGTTAATGGGATATGCCAATACATTGATAGACGAGGGGTATGCCAAGTTAGAAATTGCTCCCAAAGAAGAAGGAAAAAAAGTAGCCATTGTATTGGCTCCCAAACCAAAAAATATAAACACAATTAAATAATAATTCAGGATATGCCTAAAATGAAGACCAATTCCAGCGCCAAAAAAAGGTTTACGATAACCGGTACTGGTAAAGTAAAGAGATCCAAAGCCTTCAAGAACCACATCTTAACAAAGAAATCAACCAAGCGCAAGCGTGCATTGGGAAATGATGCGATTGTTGATGTTACCAACTTGAGTAATGTAAAATTCATGCTTCGTTTAGGGAAATAAACAATAAAACTCTGGCCGGAGCATCTAAGCGCATGTGCAATAGAATGTCGCTCAAGCCATTAAACTAAAATACTATGCCAAGATCAGTCAACCACGTTGCGAGCAAGGCTCGCAGAAAAAAAATTCTTAAACTCGCCAAAGGGTACTTTGGGCGAAGAAAAAATGTATGGACCGTTGCCAAAAACGCCGTAGAAAAGGGATTGGGCTATGCCTATCGCGATCGTCGGGTTAAAAAGCGTGAATTCCGCGCCTTATGGATTGTTCGTATTAATGCAGCATGTCGTTTACAAGGTGTGAGCTACAGCAATTTTATGGGCAAACTCAATAATAGTGAACTCGAAATTAACCGAAAGGTTCTTGCCGATTTAGCCATGAATGATCCAGCAGGGTTTAAAGCTGTGTTCGATCAAATCATGAGCGCGTAATCCTTATACAAAAACCTATAGACCAGAAAGCCCCGGAAACGGGGCTTTTTTATTCAATATCCCACAAAGTATAAATGCGTATATTTCCCCTAGATTGAAAATTGATTGACATAATATCAGAAAAAACAGCCCGGACCATGGCCTTTTGGGCGGTGTTGTATTGATACTCAATTTCATTGTTTAGACCGACACGTTGAATTTCAGAGTTGGGTTGTTGACCGTCGGTATTTTTCAATTGGTATTCTTCGCATTCTTGCAGTAATATGGGCTTTTCGGCAGGACCGGCAATATTCTTAGTAAAAATTTTCACAGTATTTTTAGTTCCTTCTGGTCTGAGAGTGTTTAAAGTTCCCCGAATAAAAATATCCTCACCGCTGAAAGGAGATCGAACGGGTTTAATGCGCAAATATTCCGCATCCTCACGCAAAGAATCCTCAGACAAATCAAACAAATAATTGATATCTTCCATCACCAACCTTCTTACAATAGATTCTTGGTTGAATAAGTTTTTTTGCTGATCAAATTCAGATGAGCTTATGATTTTTGCTTTAGCCTGTTTGGATATTGAGCTGGTCAATAAATCACGAAAATCTTTCCAATTTACAAGTTCGACGATTCTACCTTTATTGGAAAAACGCAACTGGAAGGGCATGCCTTGAACCGAAGACGCTTTCGACCAAGGTTTTTTGCCAAACTCATCATCAAAATATGCCATGCCCATTGTATTAAGTGTGGGTGTGGTCTCGAATATTATAAAGCAAGTATCAGATTTTGCATCCAGATAAAATGAGTTTTCATTGGTTATATATTCTTGTGTAATCAATTGAAAAACAAATCGTTTTGATTTGTGCAGGCTTGAAGACGGGAATAGCGTGTCACTTGAAATTGTGGAGGCAAAAACTGAAAGTCCATTGCAGCATAATAAAATGGTATACAATAATCGATTTGCCTTCATGGTGTGTATTTTTAGACGATTGTGATGTGCAAATCGTTTGCCAAAGTGGTCTTTCTGCCGTGAATTTATCAACACAGTGAGGGAATTTTGGAAATATTTTTGCTTGCCTAGGGTTTTATTTTTTTTTTGGATTTATAATGTCCAGGCTTAGATCAATGCTTTGAGTTTCATCCATTGGCAATTCTTCTGTATCATCTTTGGGTGTGGGGTCTTTCCCTTTGAGTTGTTTCCATGCTTCAGGATGAATACAAACCTTGAAAACATTTGTGTCGATATACCCAGAATCTTTGGAGAGTAAACGATTTTTTAGACTGCGGAAATGCCCATTTCTTTGTTTAACACACCCAGTAGAATCCAGAAACCAGCGCACTTTTTTGGGCATGGGAATGATACTGGCTAAAAATGTGCATTCACCCAAATTGATTTCCTTTGGCGATTTGTGAAAATAAAATTGGGAAGCTTTCGCAATGCCAAAAATACCCGGACCCCATTCAATGGCATTAAAATAGACCTCTAAGATTCTATTTTTGCTCACCAACGATTGGCGTTCCATAAGCCAAGTCAATAAAATTTCTTCAATTTTTCTGGCAATTGTTTTTCTTTTACTCAAAAAAACATTTTTTACCAATTGCATACTGATGGTCGAACCCCCTCGAGCAAAACGTTTTTGTCGATAATTTTGCGCTATGCTCGATCGAAAAGCGTCGATATAAAATCCTTTGTGATAAAAGAAATCTGGATCTTCGCTGCTTAAAACACATTGAATTAATTCGGGTGATATGCCCGGAAGCGTTGTAAAATTTGGATTTGAAGGCCCTATCAAAAATTGTGCTGTAGGCTTTCCATTTTCCCAATAGGTATAGTTGAAATCTCTATTGATGCGTCTTGGGTCTACTTTACCCCATTGATAAATAGCAAAATCTTTCGATGGCCACATTTTACTTTCCAAAATACACGCTTCGGGTCTCGCATTGTGCAATTCAAAACGAAACCGGTATGCTAAACTTCCAGTGGCTTTGAGAATGCCCATATTGCGGAATAATCCATTGGGTAAACTCGAAAAAAATTTATTGGCTGAAATGCGGGGCATATTTAAGGCGCAAGCATAATGGGCATTATTTCCCCCCTGAAAGTGTGCAAATACACCCGCACTTAGGGTGTTCAACTTAACAGAACTTTGGCTATCCAATTCAAAAAAATTATCCTTAACCTGGCAAATGAATTGTCCATAAGCAGAATCAATCTGAACCAAAGTATCCGAAATTCTTGCGTCGTCAACCCTAAAATTTTTAAATCCACCGCGTAAATCTGCACGAATAGCGCCCGATGATTCACTTAATTCCATCACCTCAAATTCTGCTTTCTCAAAACCCAGTCCATCTAAAAAGACCGGAATAACAACATATTTTTGGTTTGAAAATGGGGCAATTTGTATATGGCCACTCAGGTCATCTTTGTTTATTTCACCTTCTAATACAAACGCTATTTCTTTTCTAAATGCTGTGGGATTAGACTCTGTTTTCGTCGCTATATTTCCCTTCAAACGAATGGGTTTTTGGATTTTTTGGGTCGCAATCTTAACATTTTGGGAGGAGGTTTTGAATGCGCGAAGTTCCAAATGAACGAAATCATTTTTGAAAAGGGTTTTTGGAATTAACAGGGTCGAAATACCCGTTGTATCTTCCAATTTCAATGATGTTGCAGTCATGCGTATAGTGGAAGGTGCTTTGGCAATCCATTTTTCAAATTGTCTAAACAACGTTACGATAGGATCTGTATTGGTGGCGTTTTCTTCTTTATTTTCAGCGTCTTCATCACCCAACAAACCCGAGTAATTACAATTAAATGGAAGATTGACCAAATCAATGGCTAGGGAATCTATTTCGAGATTTGATAAGCCGATATTCCAGAATTTCCAAACGGCCAAGCCCGCCTTCATATGAGAGCATGAAAGTAAATTTTTGCCAGTATAAGATTCACCAACTTTACTTGTTTGCATCCTTAACGTAGCATTTTGTCCTTGAGAGTCAGAAATTTGAATTTTTTTTGATTGCTTTTTGAGGGTTTTTTGGGGGCGTGAAACAGACAGATTAATTTTGTCGAACTCGACGGTAAATAAGCCTGAAAATGTCAAATTACGGCATTGTAAGGAGTACCCTTTTGTTTCAAATTTGTGCACAGCTTTATCAAAAGCCCAATTCAAAACAATCGTGCGCAGCCCAATCCATGCTATGCATAGGATGCATAAAATAGCACCTGTATACAGAACAGTCTTTTTCAATAATAGCAAACCTTTTTTTGGGGTTTGAAAATAATGAAATATTGATTTATTCCATCTTAGGATTTGTTCCTGTATACGTAAAAGGCGTGATGGCTCTGAGCTCATTTTTTACTGATTCTGGCAACTCCAATTGGTTGATAAAAGACTGAATACTCTCTTTGTTTATTTTGGTATTTGTACGAGTGAGTGCTTTTAAAGCTTCATAAGGATTTGGGTATTGCTCTCTGCGCAATATGGTTTGAATTCCCTCTGCCACAACGGCCCAATTATTCTCTAAATCAAATGTCAAAGCATCTTGATTTAAACGTAATTTCCCCAAACCTTTTTCAATTGACTGGATTGCAATCAGGGTATGTGCAAAGGGCATCCCAATATTTCTCAACACAGTACTGTCGGTTAAATCTCGTTGCAGACGGCTGACAGGCAATTTGGCAGAAAGGTGCTCAAACAGTGCGTTTGCGATACCCAAATTTCCTTCTGCATTCTCAAAATCAATCGGATTTACTTTGTGTGGCATAGCACTGGATCCTACTTCCCCTTCTTTGATTTGTTGTTTGAAATAGTCTAAACCAATATAACTCCATACGTCTTTACAAAAATCCATTAATATAGAGTTGATGCGTTTCCAGTTGTCAAAATGGGCAGCCAAATAATCGTATGGCTCTATCTGAGTGGTAAAGGGTATCCGCTTTAATCCCAGATTGGTTTCAACAAAACGATCTCCAAAACCTGGCCAATCTATTGATGGAAATGCAAGGTGGTGGGCGTTGTAATTTCCTGAAGCTCCGCCAAATTTTGCTGAAAAGGGAATGAGTGAAAGACTGTCTAATTGTCCAGTCAATCGTGAGATAAATACCCACCATTCTTTTCCCAAGAGGGTAGGCGTAGCCGGCTGACCATGAGTTCGGGCCAACATGGGGATGTCTTTCCATTCTTGGGCTTGTGATTTCATTGTCACAACAATTCTTTGGATGGCTGGCAGCATTACGGCAATGCTCGCATCTTTAAAACTGAGTGGAATGGCAGTGTTGTTAATGTCTTGCGATGTAAGCCCAAAATGAACCCACTCTTTAAATGAAGCAAGGCCCAGGCTTTCCAATTTATTTTTAATGGCGTATTCTATAGCTTTGACATCATGATTAGTGGTTTTTTCGATGGTTTTCACATCAAGGATATCGGCTTCAGTTAAGTTATCCGCCCAGGTGCTTAGAATGACTTTTTGGGCCAATAATTTTGACCAATTGACGCTGGTTATTGCATCAGAAAGGGCAAATAAATAAGCAATTTCAACACGGATTCGGTATTGTATTAAACCGGCTTCCGAATAGTAGCATTTCAGTGATTGTGTACCTCCAGCATACCTGCCGTCAACTGGGGAGATGGCGTATAAAGCATGAGTATCCATTGATACAAAAATACGTCGCAAGTTTCCAAGTACTCTATTTTTTGGAATGTTTTGGCATTTTAATTGTATTTTAACAAAATCGGTAATTCAGAATTCTTGAAATTGCAGCTAAATCCTGCAATGATGTCACATGAAATCCCGCATCCGCATTAATTATATCAATCCAAGGGAATTGAAACACCTAAGTCGATTGCAATTTGGGGTGACCAATAGGTTTGAACTCCTTTATTTGAAGGCAAAAGGGGGATTACAAACCGGGGAGCAGCATACAAATGAACTTTGTCAGTCAAATTATATTCTAAGCGCAAAGCAGCAGTAAAAAAGATATTTAGAACGATAGGGCGAGTGGTGGTCAAGACAATACCTGTATCTACTGTGGTGGCAATGTAGTCTTTTACACGAAAATTATTTCCCTGGGGAAGCTCAAAGCCAACCGTGCGAATATTAAGGGTATTGCGAATTTGTAAAGCGGGCATTGCGCCCAATTGGCACCACAAACTGGATTTGTCGATCTGAAACCGAACGCCGTCTAACCGCCGTTCGATAGCAAAGAGGGTTGATAGATAAGAAGACCTGTATTCATATTGAATTTCCATATCGCCTGCCGCCACCATATTCGGGTAAACACCAATATCAGGATGAATCAAATACATAAACATCTCCCCTTCTTTCACCCTTGAAAACCCATTTTGAATCAGCCCCAATCCAAAAACAAAGGAAGTAAGCCCATTCATTTTTTTGCCATAGCACAGCGAAAAATTTAAAGTTTGCAAAACACGATCTGATTTTGAGAATGAATCGCGCAATTGGGCTTCGGAATATCCTCCCCGAATATCGGGTTGAAGTGAGCCTAAAATAGGGGTTGATAAAGCGGGAGCGATTGCCAGAGAAAAAGATTGTTTCCATTTATTTGGGATGGTTTGTGCCTTAACTGTCCAATGGAAAAGAAAGCACAGACATGCCATTAATCGGAATGCGCTATGGGTATTAGATAGTATTTTCATCTTCAAAAACCAAGGTTTGTAAGTGGCTATAAAAACGCCAAACTCCCAACAATGCCGCTATAAATAATCCGACAGTAAATCCAATCCAAATACCGTATACCTTCCAATTTTGCCAAACCCCCAATGCATAAGACAAAGGTAAAGATATAACCCAATAGGAAATAACCGCAAGGCCGGATGACCAATTAACATCTTTTATTCCACGCAACATATTCATTGCTCCAGCTTGAATACCATCGGCGAGTTGGAAAATGGCTGCCAAAATAAACAAGGGTAAAATTGTAGTCATAACATCGGGATTGATGTCATAGAGAGAGGCAATTGCTTTGTTGCCAAAGACAAAAACCAAGGCGTTCGCAATTTCAAACGCCGCAATAACCAGAAAAACTGCGTGGGCTGCATGCCTAATTTGGGTGCGATTTTTATTGCCGTAGGCGTTTCCGATAATAATCGCACCTGCCATTGCAATTCCGCTCACAATCATATAAGTGACCGATGCCACATTTAATGCGACAGCATGGGCAGCCAATTGCTTGGCGCCAAACCAACCCACCATAACGCCTGAAAGACCAAAACAAGCCCATTCTGCAAAAGTTTGCAATGCAACAGGAAGTCCCAATCTCCATATTTTGGGTATTTCTTTCTGTACGATATTCCAACCAGGCATTGTTACAGGCACATAATGGCTCATAAAGTTCGAATACCGAACATACCAAAGTCCAACCAAAGCCATAATGATACGGGCAATTAGGGTTGCATAGGCTGCACCATTTAACCCCATTTTAGTAAATCCCCAATGTCCATATATCATGAGGTAATTGAGGAATATATTTAAGAGCAATCCCCCCAAGGTAATAAACATCGCTACTTTGGTATGGCCTAGCCCATCGGTAAACTGCCGCGTTGTAACATTGATCAACAGTGGTAAAATACTCCAACTCAAAATATTAAGGTATGGGGGTGCCAGTTGTGTAACAACATCATCTTGGTTCAACCAATGAAAATTTTTGACAAACAATTGAAGGAGTAAAAACTGGAATACAAAAAGCATGATGGCCACCAATAAACCTGCCCTATAGGTAATAAATCCATCAGCAGCTTTTTTCTGACCTACTTTTATGCTCACCAAAGTGCTGATTGAAAACAATACCCCAAAGGTTAAAGCACTAATCATAAAAAATAAGTTATTCGCCTGACTGGCACTCGCGAGAAAGTCGCTCCCAAGTGGTCCAACCATGAGGGTGTCTGCAACCCCCATCATCACAATACCCAACTGACCAAAAATGATAGGATAGGCCAATTTGAGGGTTGCTATAATTTGGGATTTGTAATGAACAAACGGATTTTGCATTAAAAAAATAAATACAAAAATAAGGCAAATCAAACGCAAAAAGATGGGCTTGACTTGGCATGTAGTAACTTTGTAAGATGGTCAATGTTTTATGGGAAGACAATCATTTATTGGTGGTAAACAAGCCTGCTGGTTTGCCTGTCCAAGGTGATGTTAGTGGCGACTCACACCTATTAGAATGGGCAGAGCGTTACATTGCTGAAAAATATAATAAACCCGGTAAGGCATTTATCGGATTGGTTCACAGACTCGATAGACCGGTGAGCGGTGTGGTTGTTTTGGCAAAAACCTCGAAGGCATTAACGCGGATGAACGAAATTTTTCGGGAAAAAAAGAATACCAAAATTTATCATGCAATTACCACAAAAGGCTTACCAACTGAGCGTGGAACGCTTTCCCATCACTTAATCAAAAATGGAGAAACCAAAAAAGCACTTGCATACAATACTCCAAAAACAGGCACCAAGCCAGGTGTTTTACATTTTGAATTGTTGAAAAATTTTGCGGGTAGGTATTTATATGAAATCACACTCGAAACTGGCCGGTTTCACCAAATTAGGGCCCAATTATCCAAAATGGGATGTCCAATTTTGGGTGATTTAAAATACGGTGCCAACGAGCCCCTTCCCGACAGAAGTATAGGCCTGCACAGCTGGCGTTTGATCAGTCCGCATGTTATATCTGCCCAAGCGTCAATGAATGTTGTTGCACCACATCCTAAGGGAACGTGGTGGTGGGATTTGTTTAAGTAATTCCCAGAAATTGTGTGTGGTCCAAAAATATAACCCATGTCTGAAATTAGTTTGGCTTGGTTTAACAGGGTTCTAAAGCGAGATTTACAATACTTTCTCTGGATCCCAGAATATTTCGGCCCACTGTTGTATCTGATCATGTTTGATTTCAATACCTTCAGCTTCAAGTAGTTTTTGCATGGTATTCCCATCTCCAAAATGCGCTTTTCCGCTCAGCATACCATTGCGATTAACCACCCTGTGGGCAGCGATGGGAGGATATAAAAAATGACTGTTATTCATAGCCCAACCCACCATTCTAGCACTTTTCTTTGCACCCAAAAAACTGGCAATGGCACCATAACTTGTAGCGCGTCCCTGGGGTATTAGTTGAACCACAGCATATACTTTTTCATAAAAAGAAAGTTTCTTCACGGTCAAAAAAGAATCATGGCATACAATTTGACAATTTTACGAAAATTATTCATGAATAGCATGCAAAAAATTCAAGGTTTATTTTGCCCGATGAGAAACTCCATTCTTACGATAATTGTGTTGTGTAGTATTAATTCCGGGATTGCTCAGTCCTCCATATTGAAACGCGGCAAAGCTTCTAATACAAAAGTAAAAACCTCGAATATAGAATCGGGAAATACTATTCCCCCAGCCACAAACAAGGGAGAATCCAAATCGGATTTTCCCAGTACAGGAATTCCTAATAAAAGCGAGGAGGAAATGCTCATTAAAGAATTGGACAGAGGCCTTAAATTTATACCTTATGTGCGGAGTGTGCCAATCAAGCCGAATCCCATTGGAAATTATCCCAAACTACAAAATGCACCATCTTGGGATGGCCGTGAACCGGGAAACTATTCTATTCGGTTTAAAATAAAAACCCTAACGCCCTTAAAAGCCACACCAAAAATTACCAATATTTACGCAGGAGATACTGTTTTTTTGGCCGACCACAATATTGGTGGGAAATATCTTAGAGATACTGCTGTAATCGATAAATATGGCGTTGCAAATTTTTTAGGAACAAAAAAACTTCAGCGTGGTATGTACCTTTTTGTTTTCCCCCAAAGGCGAGATTTTTTTGAATTTATCGTTGACGATGACCAAGATTTTCAGATTGATTTCGATACAGCTTGGAGCTCACGCGACTATTACGGAACCATGAATATCATTGGATCTGAACAGAACAGCGCATTTTTAAAATACCAAATTGGGAAAATGACTGTAATCGATAAGTTAATGGCCTTAGACCAATTGATAGAGAATGATTCTATGGCCGAGCAAAGCATCAAAGACACCTATGACTTAAATCGCGAAGCTTTGTTGGCCGAAAAGGGAAATTTTGATTCAGCTTTCATCCTTGCAAATCCTTCACATGTCCTCGCCAAATTTTTATTGGCAATGATCAATGTGCCTTTTCCCAGCCAATTGCCTACGCTTTCCAATGGACTTAAAGATAGCTCTTTTTCATTTCGATGGTACCGATCACATTACTGGGATCACATTGATTTTGGAGATGATGGATTGTTGCGAATGCCTGTGAATATTATCAAACAGAAATTAGATTTCTTTTTTGACAAGGTTATTGTCCCTGATGCCGATACTTGCATCAACGTTTCACAGATATTGTTAAGTGCCTGCAAGAATACCATCGAAATGGAAAAATACCTTGTATGGTATTTAACAAATCGGTTTGAAAGTTCCAATGTGATGGGAATGGATAGGGCTTTCGTGAGCATGGCATTGAATACCTATTGCCAGGGGAAGTCATGGTGGACAGACAGTGTCACTGTCGCAAAAATGTGTGAGAATGCATTTCGGCGCGCACATACTCTTATCGGAGAAACAGCGCCCGATTTGGAATTGAAAGACATTCATGACCAATGGATCAATACCAAAAGCATTCAGGGCCCTTATGTAGTAATGGTATTCTGGGACCCAACCTGCGGGCATTGTAAAGAAGTGTTACCCAAATTGGCAAAAATTTATGAAGACAACAAAGACAAGGGATGGAAGGTTATCGCTTTGTCTTCTGGTGACAAACGCAAAGAATGGTTGGAATATTATAATACCCACCCAGAAACACAAACATTAACACATTTAATTCGTGGGGAAGTTCAAACCCAGAAATTCGCCGATAATTTGTATAGTTACTACGTGATTGCCTCTCCAACCATTTATGTGTTGGATGGAAACAGGAAAATTGTTGCGAACCGCATTGATGTTGACAAAATGGAAGAATTCTTGAAACATATTGATGCTGAAAAGAAGAAATAATTTGTGAAATGATGGAATTGCAGTGATTATGGGGTGGCTCACTCTTATGGGCTTTATTAACGAGGTAACTACCTTCGCCCATACTGAAATATGATTACTGATGAAACGGGGCTGGGGCTTTTGAAAAACTTTTATTCCCCAGACTTAACTTTTATATCCTTGAAAAGTGTGCTGGTAAAAAGTGTAAGACCAAATGTGTAAATAGGCCCTGAAAATTTTCTCCCTCCTTTAAACAATGCGATGCGGGTTCCCAGACCTGCCCCAATTCCAAAATACCGAAGAAAACGCAAGTTTCCAGTTATGCCAAACTCTATGGGTGCGAAAAATTGCCGTTGTTTTGTTTGATTCGGCTGCTTAATGGTATTTAATCCCATACCACATTGGGCAAAACTGGTTAGATTGGTTCTGTAACTGCTATACAATTTATATTCACCGGTGGCACTAAGGTAGTTAAATGTATAGCGCTGAATGACATTATTTTCTTTTTCTTCAAAGGGTTTTGAACCATAATATCCGATAAATAGGGCAATTTTTTTGTAGTCTAATCCGCCACGAATGCCAAATACCCGAATTGGGTCGCCTGAGACATAAGAGTTGCGCGAGTCGAATGAAATAGTATAGCTGGGTTTATTTTGCAGCGCCATTCGAATGCTGTCTCTTGGATTCCAGTTTTGTTGTGCAAAAACAGGATTCGCAAATACCAAAAAGAAGATGCCGGCGATAGAGGGAGTAATCATACGCAAACAAATAATTTTTTGAAAATGATAATTCTTATGGAACATGGCCTGCTGGCCTTTAAATCCGAATTGTATCAATGAATCGATCATCAGCTCAAACACCCAGCAAACTTCGGGAATTGAATCTGATTCTGTTAACAGGTTTATTGAATATTTTGCATGGGTGTAGATGAAAATAAAGATATTCGAATTATGAAATTGATATTTTTAGGAATTGCATTTGTACTTTCTAGTATTTTGATGGCGCAAGAGAATGGTGATTTGGAAACGGCAAAATTGCCCTCTAAGCAATACAAACCCATTGCTGGTATGGGAAGTTCCGAAGCAAGTTTATTGGTTCAAACAGGAAATGGCGCCTTGCGAATTGATATCCCAGAGATTAAAGGACGTTATTTTACCAAGGATAAATTTGCTTATCGCACAAAAATTTTGGCCAATTACCAAAATGATAAAAGTACGATCGATATGGGTCAAGGTGATATGATACGAAAAATTACGGAGAGCTCCTTTCAAATTGTACCAGGTTTTGAGAAACATTCCTCAGGGACTGTACGAATGTCTCCTTATTGGGGTATAGAACTTCCCGTGGGGATAGCTAAATACAACTATTCTATGAGCAATTCTATTGATGGTCAATCCTATACCAAAGAGGGTAATTTTAACGCCCAAACCAAAGGATCATTCAACATAGGGATTGGCGTATTGGGGGGTATTGACTATTACATTGCAAACAATATTTTTATTGGTGCTGAGGTTTCAGTCGGGTATTTATTTTCAGAATACGGCGACAGGGAAGTTACATATTCATCTCCCACTGTCAAAGGCAAAAAAACCACACCCTTGGGACGCAATCGGAATTTAGATTTTATTTCTAGCAACGGCCTGCGATTGGGAATTGTGTTTTAGAAAGTTTTAAAATAATGGCTCAAATTGTTGTATATCCCCTTTTGGTGTGGGTTCGCCCATTGGGTCCGCCCATTGGGTTAGACCATTTCATAGAGAGTATAATTTTTTTGAACGGATAACAATATTTAGCACTATACCCGTATTTTTGTACTAAAATTGGATTATGGCATCAAAACCCATTAAGTTTACAATTAACGGAAACGATTTTTTCAATGAACTGCGTGTCCAAGTAGACGAATATTTTAGCAGTCGTAAACTTTCCAAAAATGGCGATATGCGTCTTTGGATTAAAACAGCGTTTGCACTCATTGCTACCCCCTTGATGGTATTGTTTGCGCTAAATATTCCTTACATCGGGGTTCCTATGCCCATTTGGGGAAGTGTTATTTTATTTATTTTGGTTGGTCAAATGCATGCTTTTACTGGATTTAATGTAATGCATGATGCTTGCCATGGGGCATTTTCTTCACGTGGATGGGTAAATAAGTTGTTTGGTAATTCTTTGAGTTTGATGGGCAGTCATGCGTTTATTTGGAAATTCAAACACAATACCCTGCACCATACGTTTACCAATATTGATGGATTGGATGATGACATTGCAAAAGCACCCGTTTTGAGACATTGTGCATCTCAAGAATTTAAGTCCTTTCACAAAAATCAACACATTTATATGTTTTTCTTGTATGCCATTTCAGTTATGTTTTGGGTTTTTGGCAATGACATAATGAAATATTTTCGAAAGGCGGTGAATGAGCAACCTATGCCCAAAATGAATCTAGAGGAACATATTATTTTTTGGGTTTCTAAAGTCACCTATACACTTATTTATGTTGTTGCGCCGATTCATTTTCTGGGTTGGGGCTGGGGAATTTCTTGTTATTTGATTATGCAATTCTCGCTCGGAGTGATGCTGAGTTTGGTTTTCCAAATGGCCCACGCAGTAGAAAATGTGCATTTCGAAGATGCCGCCCATTACGACGTATCAAATGACCGTATACCGAACGAATGGGCTGTTCATCAGGTAATGACAACCAACAATTTTGCTACAAGTTCTCCCTTTGCCACATGGTTTATGGGTGGTTTGAATTTTCAGGTAGAACACCATCTTTTTCCATCTACAAGTCACGTGCATTACCCAGAATTGAACAAGATTCTTAAACCTTTGTGTGTAAAATACAATATTGATTACCATGAGATCCCTACTTTTGGCAAGGCAGTGGCTTCACACATTCGATATATGAAAATGCTGGGTGAAGCTGCGTAATGTTGATCTCCCCACCCCTTTTTGTTTGGCATTTTATTTGAATTAGATCAACAAAATTTGTTTTTTCGTGTTTTTTCGCATATACTTGTGGTTTATTTACAAAATTTAATCAAAAAAATTAGTATTCATGAAAACAGGATCAGTAAAATTCTTTAACCACAGCAAAGGCTATGGTTTCGTAGTTGACGCCGCAGATGGCCAAGAGTATTTTGTACACGTTACAGGACTCAGGGATGAAATTCGCGAAGGTGACAGTGTCAACTTCGAACTTCAAGACGGCAAAAAAGGTTTAAATGCAGTAAACGTAAGTCAAGCAGGATAATCATTTTTTTCTATGTTCAAGAGGGCCTCGGCATTGCCGAGGCCCTCTTTTTTTGTGCCTACAATGTACCCGTGTCCATTGTAAAATAAATGGTATCCATTGCCTTGGCCAGAATACGGTCTTTATCTGTAATTGTATTGCCCGCGTCGTGTGTACACAGCCACACTTCAATTGTATTATAAATATTTTTCCACTCTGCATGGTGGTTTAAACGGGTCATTTCAGCACCCGATTTTTGCATAAAATCCATTGCCAGTTCGAATGATTTAAAACTAAACTTACGGTATAAAACCTGATTCTCTTCTTTCCAATTCATACTCGAAAGTTAGCACGAAACAAGAAACTTTTTGTATTATTGTTCATGAAAAAATGGATAATTGGAATGACCCTATTTTTTGGTTCATACACTCAAGCACAAACTATTTATAGTGTTGATTATGAAAGTCAGTCCACGGTAAAGGTGTTTGTGGTAAAATATGAAAGCCAAGCCGATTTAAAAGTGTATAAAGTAAAATACGAAAGCCAGGTAGGTGATAACAATGGAAAATGGTTCTTTGTTGACTATGCGAGTAGGGCAAAGGTAAAGGTATTTTTTGTTGACTATGAAAGCCGGGCAGACATCAAAATATTTTTTGTTGGCTATGAGAGTCAAGCGGGTTGGAGAAACAACAACAAAAGGCATTTACTCTACTGAGATTAATCTTTATCATTTACAGGCTATTTGAAACAAACTGAATTCATCAACGGGTAACTTTGACTCCATGTCTCGTACACCATAGCCTTTGGAAATCAACAATATACCATCTTTAACGATGGATATGGCTACTTTGTGAAAACAAATTAGTGATTAACAAAACGTTTAAGGCTCAAAAAGTGACCTGTAGTTTGGGGTCTTTCATAAATATCTGTGAATATTTTATTAAATGAATTACTGTAACAAATGCATATCTAAAACTACAACAATGTTATTCATGTGAACAATTGGGATTTTTTTTTGTTCTAAAACTTATACATAAATCCAATTCAAAATGTTACACAGTTTTACAACGATCCAAATTCTGCATACAGACATTGATACAGTTTGGAATTTTATGAGTTCGCCTAATAATCTCGCCCAGATTACGCCGAATTACATGGGGTTTACAATTGTTGGTCATGAAGAACAATTCAAAGGAATATATTCCGGACAGTTAATTGAATACATAGTTACACCTGTTTTGGGCATCAAAATGAATTGGGTTACAGAAATTACCCATGTTTCTGAAAAGCAATATTTTGTGGACGAGCAACGATTTGGTCCCTATACATTCTGGCACCACAAACATTTTTTGAGAGTGGTTGATTCGGGTGTCGAAATGATGGATATTGTGCATTATAAAATTCCACTCGGTTTTTTGGGAAAAATCGCCAACGCCCTTTTTATCAAAAAAAAGTTGCAAGAAATTTTTGATTATCGATATACTGCTCTTGCGGCAATCTTTAATACCGAAAAGCAAACAACTTCGTTTTAAATCCTTTTCCAATGTGCGTCACTTTTTAGTAATTTTGATCTATGAAAAGCTTTTACTCAGCGACATTTGTGCTGCTAATTTTGGTGTCATCCTGTTCGCAGAATACTAAAAATTTAAATTCTGACAGCACGGTCTTCGGAAAATCATTCGACAAATCAAATGCAATTCATGTATCAAATGCGCTTGCATCTTGGAAAAGCTATGAAAATAAAGGTGAGATTACCCTCACAGGAACGTGTGCAGCCGTTTGTCAAATGGAGGGATGTTGGTTTAAATACAACACTGAGCCCGAACAATTATTTGTTGATTTTGACCACGGTTTCACGATAGCAAAAGATTGCAAGGACAAAACCCTTTTTGCCCACGGACACTTTTACCAGGATACCGTTTCACTTGAAATGCTTCAGGAGTATGCCAAAGACGATGGCAAAAGTGCGGAAGAAATTAATGCAATAAAAGAACCTAAAATTGAATTGCATTTCCGTGCAATAGGGGTCGATATTGATTAATAAAAACCATTGCGTAGTTCCCCCTCCAAGCACGCAAAAAGTTTGCATGCATTCTTTCAATTTGGACTGTTAATGGTTGCGTATTCTTTGTTGGGTCGTTGCATTAACCATGAACCCGACAAACTTTCCCATTTACGTGTGGTCGAAAACATAGTGACTGTCATTTTATGGCATAGGGTTTGCCCTTGATTTTAGCAATGAAATCTGCGAAATTGGGTATAATCTTATCTTGTCTCTTTTCGGGGCTATTCAATACGCAAGTCCTATACGCAGATGGAATAACAAAAGTCATCAAGCTGATTGCTAAAAAACAAGAGATTTCCGCCGCGGGAATACTGTTTCCACTTCAATTTGGAAAAGATAGTTGCAATCCCGTATTATATCACTGCGCTGCGCAATTGTCTGAGGTTTTCAAAAAAACAGAGGCTTTGCCAATGGCACCCATTTCGCTCCCAACAAAACCCATCAAACCCGAACAAGCAGCAAAAAACGCCTTAATTTGGATGTTATATACTGCTCCAGACGCCGAATATGAAAATGCTTTTCTTGCAATGAAATATTGGTCTCTCAGCAACGAAAAGGAATGGATTGAATTTCAAAGAAAATACGCACTCAATTTCAACAAATCAGACACGTTGCTGTATAATTTTACCCAGAAATGGTGGACTGCCCAGCCCAATTTTAATCTAGAAAAGGCAAAAATCTTGTTGGCCAAAATTGAAAAGAATCAACTCCAACTTGCTGCATATGAAACAGGTATTAACACCATAAACGAAAGTATCAGAATCAATCTTCTCAGAAAGTCAAATCCAGAAAAAACTCCAGAAATTTTTCAATCACTGTCACTTCGAGCGCATTTTAAACTCATCGAATTTCAAAAAGAATATATTGAAAGACTTGAATTCGATTCCCTATTGCACTCTCGGAATATTGGTGCATTACAGAGTCGACACAAACAATTGTTGATTACAAAGAAACCCAATGAGCAAATAAAAAGAATGATTCAAAGCGCCTCTGACACATTGTTACAATGGGAGTTTGAGGAAGCACTTTCTGAAGACAATGAGGCCTCTTACCGTCGGTTTCTTATGTCCTATCCCAAAGCACCGCAAAAAAACGCAATTCTCCAAAAAATTGAGGCAATCGCATTTGAGCGAGCGCAGCAGGCAAACACGGTTGAAGCCTATGAAAAATTTCTTGATAGTCAGTTGCCCCCACCATTGGGAAGACCTGATCTTACCTTTCGTGCCAAATTTCTTTTACACTCGCTTACTGTAAATCCTATTCCTATTCGCAAAGCAAATGCACATTTTTTTTATGCAGATTCAGTGTGTCTTGAGCCTTGGCTCGATCAGCATTTTCAAATAGCGTATCCATTTGCTTTGCACAACGATAAAAGTATTTTTGTAGAAAACGGGTCAACCCTTATACCCGGTTGCGCACTGGTAATGCGTGTGGATACCTTTGGATTGATTGAATTTGGTTATATCACAAAGGATGGAAAGCCATTTACAAAAAACAGCTACGAAACGATTTACCAATTTTCCTCATCGATGGCTTTTGTACAAAGGGGTGGTCGCTGGGGTATTCTAAAAAGCAATGGCAAAGAGTTATTGCCGTGTAAATTCGAGAATCTCCGTTACGACGTTTCACAACATATAGGCGCCCTTAAAACAGGAAATAAATGGGCCTTATTCAATCAATTTGGCAAGCTCACTACCCTCCCTAAATATGATGCCATCGGTTTTGAAACTTGGGAAAATGAACCCACGGAATCTCCTTCAAGATTATGGATTCGCAACCGATGTGCAGTTCAAATGAATGGCAGTTGGGCGCTTATCGATACATTGGGAAATGCCCTAACTCCCTTTGCATACGAAAGTATGACCTCCCTCCCGTATGGACGATTCATGGGAAAAATCAACAATGGGTATTGCTTGTGGAGAGATACTATTCGATGCAGCGCGGAATATTCTGAAACCGTCGATTTTGGCAAACCCTATACCTTGGTTCAGCAAAAAGGATGGGGCATCATCGATACATTGGGCAAAATTTTGGTGCCTCCTATTTATGAAAAAGCGCTGTTGGTCGGGAGCACCGTTGCGTTACTTAAAAATAAAAAATGGAATTATTATTATTCTAGGGGAGAATTCAATTTGCCCATCAAAGGTATTATTGATGAATTCAGAATACAAGGCGACGGTATGGTATTCGCACGACAGAAGAAAACGTGGATTTTATATCATGCATTTACAAAGACTGTACGCAGGGTTAAATCTTTAGAATTGAAACAACTCACCGATACGCTCCTACTGGAGGCCATTGGCAGCAGTTGGTTTATTACCCACGCCAATAGTAAAGTGCTTTTGTCCGACACCCTTACAGGCTTGAGTCGATTAAACGATAACGAGTGGCTGGCAAGCAAATCGAATGGTATAGGATTGCTATGTTTGCCTTCGATGCAATGGAGTTTAAAACCCTTATATCAAGAAATTATTTTGGCTCAATACCCATCCTTATATATGGTTAAAAAGAACGACAAATGGGGGGTTGTAAACAACTTTGGAGATATTATTGTTCCCCTGCAATACGACGCAATTACCGACACTGAATTTCCAGGATACTGGTATGCACTCAATGGTGAACAGACGCTTTGGATAGATGCTTCTGGCAGGGCACTTCTACAAAATTGATGGGTTGCTAAGTGGGTTTAGGGGAAGTATGTCGCGTATTTTTGAAAAATTGTAAAAGGCAGTAACCATGTTTCATTTTAGAAATATAGTCGCCGAATGTCAAGCTACCGGAGTTTAGGAACAATTAATGCTCTGATCAATTTTGTATATTTGTAAGCGTAATATGATGAAGGACGCTGTCATTTATTGCAAGGTGATAATGGTTTTAATCTAACGGTAATAATTTCACTGTTTTTGGTCCCGTAGTAGAATGGATACTACGAAAGTCTCCGGAACTTTAGATCCGCGTTCGATTCGCGGCGGGACCACTTTTGGAATTTGATCTTACCGCAATACTTCCTGTTTGTGTTTTCGTGATTTGTTTACAATGTATCAATGATATTGAGTTAGGGTATAATTAACAATGGATCCACAGAACTACCCACGGTTATTCATAGGTTGTTTCCAAATGTATCGATGGGACAAGATCGAGGTTCCAAAGATCTTAAAGGGGCGATCGGATCGATTACATTCTCGCGTTTCAAATCCTGAATAAGCCGATGGATTTGACGCTGAAAACGTGCGTTTTAGACACTATATTTTATAGGTATGAATTGTAAAAATTTATCATGGCTTATGCAAAAATTTTATATACAGAAACATTTTCAATCGGCATGTGGTAAATTTGTCAGATCATCATGCATGTCAAAATACTTTCCATTGTTATTCCCGCTTTCAACGAAGCGCGAACCATTCATAAAATTCTCGACAAAGTTGCCGCAGTTGAATTAATCGGTGGTTTTGAGAAAGAAGTGATTGTGGTGAATGACTGCAGTACCGATGATACGGCAATTGTGCTGCGTGAGTATGCTCTAGAAAATCCAAATTTCCCCATGCAATGGTTTTCCCACGAGGTAAATAAAGGGAAAGGGGCCGCCTTGCATACCGGGATTGATAAAGCCATGGGCGAGGTGTTGATTATTCAAGATGCCGATTTAGAATATGATCCCAATGAATATAATATTTTATTAAAGCCCATTATTGAAGGGTATGCAGATGTCGTTTTTGGGAGTCGATTCATCGGTGGTAAACCCCACCGCATATTGTTTTTTTGGCATAGTTTGGGAAATAAAATGCTCACATTTCTTAGCAATGCGATGACAAATCTTAATTTGTCCGACATGGAGACTTGTTACAAGATGTTTCGTACACCTTTGATTAAGTCGCTTACTTTACAAGAAAAGCGGTTTGGTTTTGAGCCCGAAGTGACTGCTAAAATTGCCAAAATTAAAGGCATTCGTATATATGAGGTTGGAATTAGTTATTACGGCAGAACCTTTGATGAAGGCAAAAAAATTGGTTGGAAAGATGGATTTCGGGCTATTTATTGTATCGTTAAATATCGTTTTTTTTAGGGATGAGGGATATTGGGGAATTTAAGGAATTTGATTTTGAAGGAGAAGAAAATCTCAGGTCTATTGCAGCAGCTGATAAATTTAATCATTGGATGTATTCTCAGATTCAGCCCCATTGCAAAGGAAAAATTTTAGAAATTGGAAGTGGTATCGGAAATATCTCTTGTTTTTTTGTTGATAACAAGCATGACATTGATCTTAGTGATATCAGAGACCAATACCGATCCTATTTATCCAAAAGATTTTTTTCGCAACAGTGCTTTGATATCGATATTGTTGGTGAAAACTTTAATACGATTCACGCAAAAAAATTTGGGACCTATGACGCTATCTTCGCATTGAACGTTGTTGAACACATCAAAGACGACCAGATGGCTTTGTTGAATATGGTTAAACTCTTGAAACCTGGTGGCAATATTGTTATTCTGGTTCCAGCCTATCAACATCTTTACAATGGTTTTGACCGTGCACTCGAGCATTTCAGAAGGTATACAAAATCAACACTACTGACCATCTTCCCCGCCAATGTCCAATTGGTAAAAGCATGGTATTTTAATTTTGCCGGTATTTTCGGATGGTTTCTGGTAGGTACTCTTTTACGAAAAAAAGTTATTCCAGAATCGAATATGAGAGTATACAATGTATTAACGCCTCTCTTCAAATTGGTCGATAAAGTGGTGTTTAATTCTATGGGATTGAGTGTAATCGCGGTCTATCAAAAGAAATAAACATGATAAACGATAAGCAGATATTGTTTATCTCGTAATACTCACTGTTATGTCGCTGCGTAAAGAAAACCAAATCCTTATTTTGATACTGGCTATCACTGCCTTGGGTGGATTCTTTTGCATGGATATTGGCCACGAATGGGGAGATGATTTCGTTCTTTATTTGCACCAATCACAGTGTTGGATTGATGGAGGTATGGATGCACTCGCAATTTCCAACGCACAATGCATGAAGGAATCCCAAGGGGTGATGGGTCCGGATTTATACCCACAAGGTTTTCCACTGTTGATGAGTTTGCCCATGAGGGGATTTTCTATTTGGGGATTTTTGGGTCTTAAAATTGTGAATTTTGGTATTTTTATGCTCTGTGCTATTGCCGGGTGGCGTTGGATGAAAAATATTTTTTGTGGGAGATTGGACTTGGCTGGTATTGCATTTACAATGATAGTATGGCATCCAAAATTCTGGGAAGCCGCAGATCGGCTAAATTCAGATTTATGGTTTTCGGGATTAATCTGGTTCTTTTTCTATTTGCTGAACGAAAAGTGGAAGAATGTTTTTATTCGTTCTTTGAGCTTGGGGTTGATCTTATTTATGGCAACAGCTACCCGAACCAATGGCATTTTTTTGCTTCCAGTATGGGTATTGTTTGAATGGCAACGTCACCCTTATATTTTGGGTAAATTATTTTCTAAACTGATATATGTGTCGTTGGACAAGATTAGAAAACCTACATCCTTCTCATATTTACTGGCTTGGGTTTTGGGGATTTTTGCGGGAGGCACTGCCTTGTTAATGGACCTTGGACATGGAAAAATTTACATAGACCTATTGCGGGGTATCGGTATAGATGGGGTATGGGATAATTGCATCACCTATTTTGCCATGATTGGAAAATACCCAATTTGGCATGGGGTAAATTTTATAGAAACGTATTTGCATTTGGGCGTATTTGTATATTTTCTGGCCGCGGTATTTTGGTTTGTGGTAGTATGGGGAGCGTATAAAAATTTTCGAATTCTGTTTCCGTATTTTGTTTTTGTTCTACTAAATCTTGTGTTAGTAGTCTGTTGGCCTAATATCCAAGGAATGCGTTTGTTGTTTCCCATTCTGCCGGTGATATGTGTCTCTTTTGTTTTTGGAATGCAGGGTTTTTGGTTTTGGTTTTCAAGGTTTAAAAAGGATGGAAAAAGGTGGCGTTTGATACCACGAATCCACCAAATTCGACAGATTGCGATTGGGATTATTCCGGTATTAATTCTCATCCAGGGAATTGCTACATCTTTTTTTTATTTTAAGCGAGATACCAATGAGGCTTTTTCAAGCTCTGCGACAGAATTATACAGATTTGTCTATAGCCATATTCCTGCAAATAAAAGAATATCTTTTCACAAGCCGAGATTGTTGCATTGGACAACCGATGCAAGCGTTTTTCGGATTAATACGGATTCAATTACCCAACAAAATACCCAATTGGCTTTGAGCAACCTCAAAAATAACAAAATTGATTATTGGATTTTGTCTGGTAAAAAAAATGAGCTAGACAGTAATAAATCTCTTGCAGTAGTGTTTAAAAACAAGGAATTTGTGGTGTATCAGATTTTGTAAGTGCTTTCGATTTTGGGTTGTTTGGTTCCATTTACTGTATTAGATTTTGTACAGGTATTTTCACCCAGGAACCATTGTTTCCAACCATCCAAAGCAAATTTTTACTAAATCCACAAGCATTATACCCTTTTTCTGAAAAGAATTTCCAGGTCCTTCCTCCATCAAATGAAATGTCTGTACCGTTTGTCCCTGTACAAATTCCCAATCGAATGGAGTGTCTTTTTCTATGGAAAGAGGGTTTTGCAAATCGAAGTGTTTTTGAGGGTATTTTGTGCAAAAGACAAATACCACTTCTGTAACCATTGGGGTAAAGTTGGGCGGTTTGCCAACGAATAGTATCCTCATTTTGGTTTGCGATACCCAATGATGAATCGCCCAGGTTTGGAAAAAGGTAATTTCCGCCAACGGCCAAGATACGTCCTTCGCCTCCCATTGCCAAACCATAACAACCCCATCCAATTCCGCCTTTAAATGGCAGATTGGAAGAAATTATGCTGGAAATTATTCCTGTATTTTTTATTTTATCCCCTTGAATGGTGGGGGGTCTTACAAGTTTATTTACAAGTTTATTTCTGCTGTCTGTGTGGTTTTGGTCCAGGTGGGCATTTGATTTGAAATTTACCAATGAAAATCTTGGATGCAAACCACCACCCGCAAACCCAACGGTAAGTTGTTTAAATCCTGCCGGAGAATTTGGGTCAATTTTTGCTTTTAAAATTACCAAGGAAGTACCACTGGCGGCAAAAAAAGATTCTAGGCTATCTTGGGGCTTATTCCAATCGCCATTGGGTAGTTCTCTCCAAGAATTTCCGTAATCTATTGTATACAGACCAACAAAATAGTTTCCGGGAATTGGTTTTTGCATGGATAAAGGATCTCCTAATACCATGCCTATTCCTGTGTGAGCGTCGATTTCTAGCGCGTCGAGAAATATCCCTTTTTGGTTGTTTGAATATACCAGTTTCCAATTTTTTCCTCCATTTGTTGTCCGGAAAATAACAGCACTGTCTCCGGCACTCATAATTATGGCTTCATCTTTATTTTTGGCAAAAATGTCGCGAAAATCTTTCTTTAATTCCAAAATCCCAGTATTTTCAATTTGCGGATACAATGTATCCCAGCTGATCCCTCCGTTGGTTGTACGAATTACTTGGCCTCTATTTCCTGCTATCCAAACAACAGAATCTGAAACAATCGCCAATCCTCTATAGTGTGAAGATGGATTTTTGATGGCTGTATTTTGGACACTAGGAATGCGAATCTGATAAAGTTCCTCGAATCCCTGGAGGCGGATGGAATTATGATTGGCCCTCATGTACTTAAATTTTTCAAAAGGATTTGAACGCGAGGAGTTTTTTTGGGTTTTTAGAAATGGCACACACACCACAAATGTCTTATTGAATAAAATTTCTTGGTGCGCTGAAAGTGATTCAACAGTCTTTCCAAAACCAATAAGTATCCAAAACCAAGTTAATTTCATAGTTTCATTACAAATTAATGCAACAAATTAATATACAAGTATTTCTAACCACTTGATTTTCTAATAATTGTTACAGATATTCGATATAAATTATACAAAGCCTATGGAAGAAACCACTACACAAATTTTATTTACATCAGACAGTTCACAAAATCAAAAAACAATTAGCGATGCAATGGTTTCGATTGCACGGAAATTTGAAGGTCATATTCATTGGCTTCAGCTTCCTGCTAATGCATCAATTACGCAGGCCCTTGTGGATGATCTCAAGAAGCGTGCGAACCGAAATCTAACGGTGACGGTAAAATCTGGAGAATTTTGGTCTACAGCATCGAAATGTTCGAATACCTTGGGATTTGGAATGGCAGTGATATTTGCAAAATCAAAAATGGGAAGTATGATTGGTGGTGGGATGACATCGTGTGTTCATAAATTTAATGCACCTGTTTTATATTTAAATCCGAATGCCAAGTGGATTGAGCCAAACAACATATTGATGTTATTGGATACCAATTCCTTTTCCCGCCAACAGTTTTTTCGAGTTTCTCATATAGCCAATATGTTTCGTTCGAAGGTGCATGTCTTGGCTTTGTCAGACAAATCTGATAAAGAAACAGAAAGATACTTAATTGTATATTCAGACCAGGGATTTGATTATATGAAAAGGCATGGGGTTATGGTAGATGAATTGAAAACGCAACCGGGAGTTGACTTTGTAGAAACCGTTATTGCGGCTTCAAGCAAACTCAGCAGTTGTTGGGTTTGTAGTATGAACCAAACCGATGGCACACGATTTATGAAAACCAGTCCTTTCCAGCATCTTTGCAATCAGCTTCCAATTCCGTTGTTTTCTTGTTCGGTGCGGGAAGTAGTTGGCCTAAGTGGGGGTGGATATTGAGTGTAACTGTTTTAATGTCTGGGCTTGTGGAATACTTATTCTTCAAGCATAGAATGATTGTGCGAAATTGCAATCAAATAATGCACAAAAATGGTAAAGACCATAAAAGATTTTATTGGGAAAGGTGAAACACCTGAAATTTTATTTTGGGTAGGTTGTGCGGGAAGTTTTGATGAGCGAGCACAGCGGGTGAGTAAGGCTTTTGCAGACATCCTAGACAAGGCTGGTGTAAAGTTTGCCATTCTGGGAGTGGAAGAAGGATGTTCTGGCGATCCTGCCAAACGTGCAGGCAATGAATTTTTATTTCAAATGCAGGCATTGCAAAATATAGAAGTATTAAATGGGTATGGCATTAAGCGCATAGTGAGTGCCTGTCCACATTGTTTTAATACCCTTAAAAATGAATACCCTAGTTTGGGAGGAAATTATGATGTGGTGCACCATACGACATTTATCAATGAACTGCTTGAGTCGGGCAGATTGGCAATTGATGGTGGCGCATACAAAGGAAAAAAAATAACCTATCATGATAGTTGTTACTTGGGGAGAGCCAACGGTGTATATGAAGCGCCCCGTATGATTATCGAACGATTGGATGCCGACTTATTAGAAATGAAGCGGTGTCGTTCCAATGGACTTTGTTGTGGTGCTGGTGGTGCTCAAATGTTCAAAGAGGCAGAAAAAGGCAATAAGGAAGTAAACATCGAGCGCATCGAAGAAGCCTTACAAACCGGGGCAGAAATTGTTGCTGTTAACTGTCCGTTTTGCAATACCATGATGCGAGATGGTACAAAGCACTTTGAGAAAGATGCGCAGGTTCAGGTTCTAGACCTTGCAGAAATTGTGCACAATGCTATAATTTCATGATCTTACCTGAATTTCCTGCATATTCACGGATATGGCTTTTTGGCTCTCAACGAATACTGACCATAGCAGAGCAATTGACGCTGCGCCATCAGATGGAAGAATTTGTTGGTGGATGGCAGGCACATGGCAATCATCTGACGGCTGGTTTCGAATTGCTGTATGGATGCATGCTATTGCTCGCAGTTGATGAAAAACAGGAGGCACCTTCGGGTTGTAGTATAGACAAAATATTTAATGTCTTGCGCATGCAAAATGAACGCTTTGGGGTAGACTTCTTACAACGAAAACTGGTTTGGGTATGCAAGGACAATTTGGTTCAGGTGTTCACAGAAAATCAAGCCACCGAACACTATCAGAACAAAAAACTTTTACCTGAAAACTTGGTAATTAATACAACTATTTTAAATCTTGGCGAAGCCAGGATAAATTTATTACATGAATTTTCGCACAATTGGCTTGGGAAAAAATTACTTCTATGAATGATCGTCGCTTAGTAATTTTATTTCTTACTATATTTATCGATCTTCTTGGATTTGGCGTGGTCATTCCGATCTTGCCCAATTTGGCCAAAATGCTTGCGGGTCAATCGAGTATGCCCTTTAATTCAGATATTGCTGTGGGTGTTGTGGTTGGTTCTTTTTCGCTAATGCAATTTTTGGTCGCCCCCATTTTTGGTTCTCTTTCAGATAGAATCGGTCGTCGACCGATTATTCTGGTAAGTATTATTTTCAATGTGATTGGGTATTTTTTGTTTGGAATAAGTGGGAGTTTTGTCGCCCTTCTTTCTGCCCGATTGGTTTCTGGATTTGGCAGTGCAAATATTGCTGCTGCCCAAGCGTATATCGTTGACATAACACCCCCGATAGACCGTGCCAAAAGAATGGGTATGATTGGGGCCGCATTTGGTCTTGGATTTGTATTTGGACCGCCTATTGGGGGTTGGTTATACAATGGGGGAGGAGAACATGATGGTATCAAATGGGTTGGCTATTTTACGGCTGCTTTGTGTACAATTAATTTTGTATTGGCTTGGTTTCTGCTTCCTGAGAGTTTAAAAGTAAATAACGTCAATCGCCGCAAAGTGTTGGATACATTCAAGGGGATGTTTAAAGTTTGGCGTATTGATATTATTGGAGAGTTATTTCTAATTAACTTTATCTATATCACCGCTTTTAGTATGATGTATGGAAGTTCGTCTGTCTTGTGGAAAGAAAAATATGACCTAAGTCCTGCTGGGATTGGAAATATTTTTGGCTTTATTGGAATCTGTGGTGCCATTGTCCAGGGAGGATTGATTGGATTCTTTGAAAAAAAAATTGGCATTCGAAACATGCTCATTTGGGGTTGCCCATTGATTGCTTTGGGGTTGCTGATCATTCCACTCCCTTTGGCAACCGATAAAACCACATTTTATGTTGTCCAAGCGTTTTCAATTGTCTTGCTCTCTTTCGGAAACGGATTAATGATGCCGTCTATCAATTCTATGGTCAGCAGCAACACTCCAGCCGCCTCTCAGGGGCAGATTCTGGGGCTATTGCAAGGCATTGGTTCCCTGGCTCGCGCCGCGGGCCCATTTTTGGCGATGGTATTATACCACATGTTTCAGGGTCTCCCCTATTTTTTTGGAAGTGCGTTCATGTGTATAGCATTGTGTTTAACACTAATGTTATCGAAAACCCTGCGCAGTAAAGAAGAAATCCAGAACCCGTTAAAAGCGAAGTATACATCCGTTGATTAAGTTTAGATTGATATAATTTGTTCCCCTGTTTTTGTCAAAGAATATAAATTGTACCTTGCAATTAGATGATGGAAAATACCGAGAATAAGATACAGTTTGTTCCTTTTCGATTTGATTCACCAACCCCATACCTATAGCCATGGAACCTCATCTTGTATCTCCCGAATCTAAAATTCCGATGCGTATTTTGCATCTGAATGCATCTTCATCTGGCGGGGCATTTGTTGCCGCACAACGCTTGAGTGAAGCCCTGAATCATATGGAAGGTGTCGATAGTAGGCATTTGGTTTTTGAAGGCAGTGGGGGAGATTTTTCACTGTGGGCTGATTCTTGGTTCAAGCAGGCATTGGCTTTCGGGATGCATGCCATAGAGAAATTAGATTTCTTGCGTTTTGAGAAAGATAAAACGATTCGTTTTGCTTTCAGTCATGGGAATATCGGCTTGTCGCTTGAAACTGTAAAACTCTTTAATTGGGCAGATGTGATTCATTTACATTGGATTAATAAGGGATTTATTTCTTTGGATGGGATTGAGCGGCTGCTTAATTCTCAAAAAAAAATAGTCTGGACCTGCCATGATTTGTGGCCATTTACCGGAGGGTGTTATCACCCGCGGGGATGCGACCATTTTCAGCTTGCGTGTGGAAACTGTCACTACTTGCGAAATCCTTCACTGGGAGATTTGTCGGCCCGGGTGTTTAAACGCAAACAAGCGTTGTATCAAATCGCAGTTCAAAGATCCTTAACCGATAAATCCAAAGACTCAGCCGATCGCTCATGGGTTTCTTGTCTCCATTTTGTCGCACCAAGTCGTTGGTTGGGTGATCAAGCAAAATCAAGTGGCATTTGGGGTACTAATCCCCTGGGTTTGCAATCAGACCTTGATGGGATTGTTGAAACTGGGGTTCCAAAAAGGAATCTCACAATTCCCATAAGCATCATTCCAAACCCCATTGACACAAACTATTTTTACCCTTCACTTGCGCCCAAAATATGGGCAAGCAATTTATCACACGCAGGCAATTCATCACATCCAGAGAATTCAGCAGTCAAACAATCGCTTGAATCGAAACATCTCTTGTCGGCGGAAGCTAGCCCCTTAAGTGAATCAGGAACAGGAATTTTTCAGCCATTAAGCTTTCTTAAGTCTAATTGTGCGACGCTGTTATTTGTTGCGGGAAATTTGGGCAATGAAGCCAAAGGATTTTCCGCATTTCGGCAATTGTGTGTGGGGTTGCATTCTGCCGGGCATATCGATTTCCAAGCTTTGGTAGTGGGGGAGAATCGGATTGGCGATTTAAATTTGCCATGCCATCACATAGCCCTTGGATTTATTGCAAATTCTAATCATATGCGTGAAGTTTATTGGCACAGTGACGTGTTTGTTATTACCTCGAAAGAAGAAAATTTGCCTACTACAATTATGGAAAGTTTGGCCTGTGGATTGCCAGTTGCAGGTTTTAACGTTGGGGGAATTCCTGAGATGGTGGATGCTAAAACGGGCTTTCTGGCCGATTCGGGGGATGTAAATTCCTTGGTATTGCAGGTGGGGAAATACCTCAACTATTCTCAATCTGAAAAGAATACAATGCGGGAGGCAGCCCGTGCATTTGCTTTGGAGAGTTATGCTGCCTCTCGGGTTGCCTCTCGCTATCTTCAGATTTATACACAGCAATTTTAACTACCAACACAGCTCTTTGGTTTTGAGCAGAAAAAGTATCGTTTTAAGGACGGGAATGGCCAATCGTTAATCCACATTATCGTGCAAATGACGATTGGGCTGTATCATTAACTCTCTTGCTTTTGAAGGATCTTCATCGCCGATGGTAATTCGTGATATCAATTGTGAATCACTTGCCGGCGCTGACTCAAGTTGAATACCCCTGCGGAGGTAGGCTGGTAAGTCTACATCATTATCCAGTATGTTTTCTCGGTCCCTTCGTCCATTTTCCATTCGACTATCACCAAAAAATTGCGTTGATGAATCGTCTATTTGTGTAATGCCAGAGTCTATAGTTTCTGATGGCTGGTTAATAGAGTCTACATTTTCTGATGGCTGGTTATTGGATTCAACAGTTTCGTCGGCATCCTCTTCTTCCCCAAACGAACTGGGTACCCGATTTATGACAGTAGGTTTTTCTGATGGTGCGGGGAATAGGGATGATTGAACACTGCCAAATCCATTGGGATTTCTTGGATTCGTAGGCAGTAATCCCGGTTGATTTATTTGAAATGATGGTTGAATGATTTGGTTGTTGGCATGTATATTAGGATGAATAAATGTGGTTGGAGGAGGGTTAAAGCCATAGGGATTTTCTCCCGAAATGGGTTTGGGAATTATAGTTTCAGCCTGTATTTCAAATCCAGTGGCAATTACAGTTATGGCAATATCTTCTCCCAAACCATCATCTCTTGTAATGCCCATCTTTAGGTGTGCGGTGTGGCCAGCCTCTTCTTGCAAATATTTCTTTACCTTGGAAATTTCACTCATAACGGGCTCTTTACTTCCGAAGGCAAAATTTACCAATAAATGCCTTGCTCCTGCGATGCGTGTATTGTCGAGCAAGGGACTGTCTAATGCCATACGAACTGCAATTTCCGCCCTTGATTCTCCAGTGGCTATGCCTGTTCCCATGATAGCCCTTCCGCTGTCTTTCATTGCGGTTTGAACATCCATAAAATCGACATTCATCTGCCCAGGTTTGGTAATGATTTCCGCAATTCCCCTTGCGGCGGTTGAGAGTATGTCGTCGGCTTTTGAAAAGGCTTCTGTAATGGTAAGGTCGCCGTACATTTCGACAATTCGGTCATTGTTTATGGTTAGCAGGGCATCTACATGAGGCCTGAGTTTCTCTAATCCTTCTTTGGCTTGTGAAATTCTTTGGGGTCCTTCATCTTCGAAAGGGAGTGTCACAATTCCGACTGTCAATATATTTAACTCTTTGGCAATTTTTGCTATCACAGGTGCAGCACCAGTTCCAGTTACCCCACCCATTACAGCTGTAATAAAGACCATTTTTGTACTGTCTTCCATTATTTCGCGAATCTGTATCAAATTTTCCATGGCGGCTTTTTCTCCCATGTTTGGCATTGAACCTGCACCCAGTCCATCTGTAAGTTGTGCCCCCAATTGAACTTTGTTTCCAATTGGACTGCTATAAAGGGCCTGTAAATCGGTATTGCAGATGTAAAAATCTACGCCTTCAATTCCATGCCTAAACATATGATTCACGGCATTGCTTCCACCACCCCCTACACCAATCACCTTGATTAGATTGCCTCTCATAATTCTAACATCGGGTTCAAATCCAGTCATTCGCTTGGGTATTAAGAGTTCTTATCATCTTTAAAATCTTCCCCATTTGCCATCCATTCTTTAAATAAACTCCAGCCGCCTTCAAAGATTCTTGGCTTGGATTTTTTATCTTCGGGTATAAGTATCGGCTCTGGGATTGTTTCCATTTCTGTTTCTTCAAAAAATTCTCCAGTAGCGATTGTGTCTTGTTTTGACATTTGTTGGTTATTTCCCACCAATGCATCGTTTTTCTGCGACAATTCAAATCCTTTAATAACCAATCCGATACTGGTTGCATACATGGGATTTCTAACCTCATCAATGAATCCTTTTCCCAATCGTTGCCCAGGACTTCCAATGTGTATTTCTAATCCAATAAAATAATTAAACAATTGTGTAATGTCTTTCATACTTGAACCTCCACCTGTCAGCACCAATCCGCCAGACAATTTATTGCGTATACCGGAAACGACAATTTCGAAATCGACTTTTTGTATGATATCTTCCATTCGGGCCTGAATCACCTGCGAAATCGCAAATCGGGAAATTTCTTTTGCATTTCGTCCAGGCAAGCCTGGCACCACCACTACTTCATTTTTCATAGTTTCTGTCGGGTAACAGCTTCCATAATGTGTTTTGACATATTCGGCTTGGTCTTTCAAAATTCCGAAGGCTTCTTGTAAGTCTTTGGTGATTCGATCGCCACCGATTGGTATAATTGCGGTATGGCGAATAGAGCCATCGTCAAAAATACAAATATCCGTTGTACCACCCCCAATATCAACCAGGGCAACACCCGCTTCCATTTCTGGTTCAGACAATACAGCAGCAGCAGAGGCAACAGGTTCAACAATGAGATCTGCAACTTCAAGTCCTGCCCGGCGGACCGCCATCAAAATTGTTTTCGCTGCAGACGTCTCGCCTGTAATAATATGGTAATTGCATTCTACCCGAACCCCAACCCGGCCAATCGGGTCTTTAATTCCGTCTTCTCCGTCGATACGATATTCTTGTGGAAGAACATGTAAAATTTCAAGGCCCGGCGAAAGTGCGAGGTTTTCCATTTCTTCTTCGAGCTTGTTTAATTCTTCTTCGGTAATTTCTATATCCCATTGCTTGCGACTCAAAGTACCGCGGTGTTGTAAACTTTTAATGTGGTGGCCGGCGATACCCACAAATACTGTTTTTATATCGACCTCACTTTGTTTTATGGCTTCTTCGATTGCCGATTGGATGGCCGTCACGGCTTTGGCAACATTGGCCACCATCCCACGTGATACGCCCCCTTGGCTGGGTGATTTTCCAATTCCAAGGACATTGATTTTACCGTTTTCGGAAAGCTGACCCACAATGGCACAAACTTTTGTTGTTCCGATATCGAGTCCTACGATTATTCTATTATTTGTATTCATATTGTATATTTCAAGTGTTTGATTTTTTAGACTTTTTTTCTATTATGTGTATACTTTGTTGGCCAAAGCGTATTCCTAGCACTTGTGTAATGTTTGAAATGTCTATCGTTTTATATCGATTCCAACCCATGCCTTTTAAGCCTTGTGAGTAGAAAAGACGTAGGTTTTCAAACTTTTTACCCAGTTCTGAGCCGTTGCCTACAACAATGCTATGTTTTCCAATGCGGGGAATCAAAATCATAGCATTATAATTATCGACATAGCATTGTTGAAATTGTGCGTTCCACAGTGAGTCGGAAGCTACGATTTTGGCCAATGCGAGAATGTTTTTTGCCATTTCCCCTCCCATAATTCTGCCTCCATTCATTTTATTGGAAATATTTCCATTCACAATCAAAACATCGCAAAATCGAAAATTTTTGTTTGGAACCATAACACCTTGCGTATCGATATAAAATTCCTCTCCCTGTAGATTTTTGATCAGGGCTATAGGACTTCTTTCCACTGCTTGTATTTTGAGAATTCCATCGAGTCTCAAATACACTTCGGCTTTTCGGAGAGTCGGAATTTGTTTGAGTTTCGATTCGAGCAATGAAATATTGAGGGCACTTGCATTGATACCAGTTGGATTTCCAACAACCGAAACAATTGAATCGTAAATAATTTTTTTTGTGATTAAAAGTGGATTTTTGTCGGGTACAAGTGAAATTTCAACGCCTTGTATTACCCTGTTTGCTGATTTTCCTGAGAAGGATGCCCACAGAATGGCCACGATCACAATCAGTGATACCAAGATGCCAATCATCCATTGCTGTTTACTGATGGCCAGTTGAAATTTCTTCATATTGTTTGCGGATGGGTTCTATGAGTCTGTCTATATCGCCTGCACCTAAAATAAGAAGCAGTTCTGGAGGAGAATTGTGTATTTCTGTATGAATCTGATTCGCTGTAAGGAGATATTTTCGGGGATTTAAAATCATTTCTAATAGCCAGGTACTTGTTATTCCGGGTATGGGATTCTCGCGTGCTGGATAAATATCCATTAACCACACCGTATCGAGCGCAGATAAACTCTCGGCAAATTCTTGTGCGAAATCTTTTGTTCTGCTAAACAAATGCGGCTGAAATAATCCTGTAATGTGTTTGTTGGGGTATAGCGTACGTACCGAATGAACAATGGCTTTTATCTCCTCAGGATGGTGAGCGTAATCATCGATAACGACATACTTGTCTGTGCTTACAATGGTTTCGAAACGTCGTTTGGCACCCTTAAATGATGCAATTCCTTCTTGTAATTCTGTAATCGGAAGACCTAAAAATCCATGGCAAATTCCCAATGCAGCCAGGGTATTCTGTACATTATGATGGCCTGCTAATCCACAACGGAAGCGACCAAGGAAGTGGCCACCATATATAAAATCAAAGCAATAATATCCTTGTTCTACTAGAACCTTATCTGCACGAAACAGTGCATTCACACCCAATCCATAGGTGCATTTTTCGATAGATTTATGGGTAGTTATATGGATGGATTCTTGTATAACCAATCCTGCCCCATGTGGCTTGTTTACGGGCAGATTCAATGCTGGTTTTCCAACCCTTGGCTTTTTTGTTTGCTTATTGCCATAGGTATTTGATTCGATGGTTTCATTTTCTTCCCCGAAGGACAAATCTTGTGTTGTTTGATCTTCGTTTTCTGCACTGGCAAATTTCTTGCTGGCATTTTTACCAGAGAAATCGCCTGGGGTTATTTCATCAGAAGGGCTTATTAGGCTTGCAAAATGGACAAAGGCTTCTGTAAACGCTTCCGCATTTTCATAGATATCCAGGTGATCAGGATCAATGGCAGTTATGATGGCCAAGTCTGGACGTAGTCGATGAAAACTGCGGTCGAATTCATCTGCTTCTAATACAATAATTTCTTTATTTGCCTTTCCTTGGAATAAATCAATGCCGTTAATATGCCGAATATAGTTGCTGTTAAAATTCGAAGAAATCCCACCCAAAAAAGCAGTGAAATTGATATTGCAGCCATGGAGAAGGTGGGCAATTAAGGTTGAAGTGGTTGTTTTTCCGTGGGTTCCTGCAACAGCGATGCAAAAACTTTTTTTGGCAATAAATCCTAAAACCTCAGCTCTTTTTTGGATAATGGCACCGTGTTCTAGTAACCAAATCCATTGTGGGTGATCTTTTGGTATTGCGGGCGTAAGAATAAACAGGGTATTGTGTATGCCCTTGATTACGGCTTCCGGCAAGTCAATCACTGCATCGGAAAAGGAAATAGAAGCCCCTTCGCTTACCAAATTTTCGGTCAGTACGCTTGGAGTTTTATCATATCCATATACGGGTAGTTGAAGGGAAAGAAAATAGCGGGCAATCGCACTCATACCGATTCCACCGATACCCAAAAAATAGGATTGTTGGTATTGCGCTAAGCTTTTTTCTTGATACATTCTTCAATAATCGTTGCAATGGTTTGGGTAGCCAATGGTTTGGCAATACTGAGTAGGGCCTGTTTTATGGACGCCTGTTTTTCGGAGTCTTTTAATAATGAAATCGCGGTAGCAATAAGTTGTTTGGCTGCAGCATTATCTGCAATGCATAATGCGGCATGGCGGTTTACCAATTCCATGGCATTTTTGGTTTGGTGGTCATCGGTGACGTTGGGCGATGGAACAAAGATTGCAGGTGCACCTACCACGGCAATTTCGGCAATACTCAGGGCACCGGCTCGTGAAATAACAATGTCAGCTGCGAGATAGGCTTGATCCATTTCAACAATGAAGGGGGCATAAAATATATGAGATGAGGTTTCGGTTATAAAAAATTCAGCTTCATTTTCTATGATATCAGCAATGGCTTGGGTATGAGACTTTGCATAAGCTAAGCCCATTTGCCAAATGAGTTGGATTCCGGATTTCGCCAACAATACAATGTTTGAAAACAGGGCTTCATTGATGCTCAGGGCACCCAAGCTTCCTCCAGTCACAAAAAGAACAGGTAGATTCGGGTCGAGTCCAAATTTTGTTTTTGCTGCTGCTACTGCAATGGCTTTTTTCTTCGTGGCAGACCCCTTTTCTTCTTGCATGAGGGCTTTTTGGGCATCATTCACTATTTCAGTGACTTCATTTTGTTTGCCCGAGTCAATGGTTGAAGACCCCATGGCTGTGTCTGTTTTTTCCCCAGTTTCTAAAAACGGATTTGTAATCAGTCCGATGGCTCGAATATTCTCTCGGACTGGATTGCCTGTAAACACCCAATTCCCTTTGGTAAAAAAAGTTTGCATTTCAGGGAAACCCGTACAAATCATAGATGCTTTGTTTGCAAGTATTCGGTTGCTGAGTCCTGCATACCCATTCTGTTCTTGTAAAATGGTGGGGATTTTGGCCATTGTTGCCATAAAACAAATGGGCAAACTTGCATAACCACCTGTTCCTACGACAGCACTGGGTTTGAATTTTTTCAAGATTTTCCGTGCGAGCAAAAAACTGTATAGGGTTTTGATCAATACGAGCAAGTTGCGGGGAGAGGCCGAACGTTTGAGACCTTCTATTGGCAGTCCAAGAATTTCATAGCCTTCTTTCGGTACCTTTTCCATTTCCATCTTGCCCAGTGCTCCAACAAATAAAAACTCGGCATCCGGGAAACGATTTTTTAGGGCGTTCGCAATGGCGATAGCCGGAAATATGTGTCCGCCTGTACCCCCACCACTGAGGATAAATTTGTATTTTCGGCCATGGTTAATGGGTACAATCATATTCCTGCTAAAAGACCTTCTTTTTCTTTTTCTTCTTGTGCATGTTTGCTGATGCCGAGAATAATTCCAAACGCGATGCTATTCATAAAAATACTGGTGCCTCCCATACTTACCATGGGTATGGTCAGACCCGTAACAGGTAATAAGCCTACTGCTACACCCATGTTTACGAAAGCTTGCAGACTAATGCTGAGGCCAAGGCCTATGGCCACCAGCGCGCCGAAGGCGCGCGGACTTTCGCCTACAATTTTTGAACAGCGAAAGATCAATACCAAAAAACATCCCATTACAAGCAATCCGCCCAACAATCCATATTCTTCTATAATGATTGCGTATATAAAGTCAGAATAAGAATGGGGGAGGTAATTGCGTTGGGTTGAGTTTCCGGGTCCCTTGCCCAATATTCCTCCCGATGACACCGCAATCTTCGATTGTAATTGTTGGTAATTCCCTTCTCCTTCGTCACGGCCCATAAACGTTTCGATGCGTTGTTTCCATGTAGGAATACGGGTATTTTCCATATTTGCCGTATTTAGATTTAATAAAACCACCACAAAAATTGAGAGTAATCCGCATCCGGAAAACAATAAAAATAGCAGGTATTTAACATTAACCCGTCCAATAAACATCAGTAATGAACAGGTCACAAAAACGACCAGTGCTGTGCTCAAATTTTCGGGGGCAATCAGCAGTACAACAACCAGAATATAGACAAGAGTAGTCCAAAAAACACGTGGGCTATCAATTTCAGATTGGTTTTTGCTGAGGTATCTTGCAATATACATGACCAAAAAAAGTTTTGCCATATCAGAGGGTTGGAATGTAATGCCCAATAGGGGAATCGGAAGGACTCTCGTTGCATTGTTAAGCTCTGATCCAATAAACAATGTAGCAAACAATAGGCCTATTGAAACGAGAAGAAAAATCTGTGAAATACGGGCATAGTATTGAAAGGGGATATGGTGGGTTATATACAACAGAACGAGTCCAATGAGCAAAAATCTTGTATGGCGGAGAAAATACCATTCTGTATCTCCTTTTTGTTCTGAATATGCCAATGCCCCCGTTGAGCTGTATACAGCAAGGATTCCAATCAGCGACAAAATGACGACAATGCTCCATATCCATTTATCGCCTTTAAATTGGGATGTGAACCGGTTATTCATGGATTAAAGGTTATGGACTGCCTCTTTAAATTGCCGACCTCTATCCTCGTAGCTATCAAACAAGTCGAAGCTTGCACAAGCGGGAGAAAGCAAGGCAACATCGCCCATTTTAGCCATTCTGGAGGCAACATGAACCGCCTCTTTGGCACTGGTGGTATTGATTATCAAATCCACATCATTTTGGAATGCTTGGTGAATCTTGATATTGTCCAAACCCAGACATATAATCATTTTGACTTTGCTCTTTACGAGTTGTTTTAAATCGTCATAGTTATTGCCTTTGTCGACCCCCCCCGCAATCCATATCACTGGACGGTTCATACTTTCCAGTGCAAACCACGCCGAATTCACATTCGTGGCCTTGCTGTCGTTGATGTATTCGACACCCTGCACTTTTTGAACAAACTCCAAGCGGTGCTCTGCATTTTGGAAGTTGGTGAAACTCTCGCGGATGCTTTCTTTACGGACATCCATTAGACGACTAGCCATGGCGGCTGCCATGCTGTTGTAGGCATTGTGTTGCCCTTTAAGGGTTGAATCTTGCATATTGAGTGTATATTGTTTATTTATGTTTATGTGAAGGATATTGGCTATTGCCCATGCCCCTTGGGTTTGAATTTTATGAAGACTGAATGGCAATTGCTGAGAAAGGGGAGGGTTTCGTTTGATGCCCTCGGCCGTGTTTTTATCGTCGGCACAGTATATAAAATAGTCGTCTTTTGATTGGTTGCGGGTTATTCGCATTTTGCTGTCTATGTATTGCGAAAATTGACCCTCGTAACGATCCAAGTGGTCTGGGCTTATATTGCAAAGAATGGCTATGTGGCTTTTATAAGTATCGATGCCATCCAATTGAAAACTACTCATTTCAACTACATAGACTGAATAGTCGTTTTCTGCTACTTGTCTCGCCAAAGACCGACCTATATTTCCAGCCAGTCCTACGTTGAAACCAGCTTGTTTTAAAATGTGATAGGTCAGCAATGTGGTGGTTGTTTTGCCATTAGTCCCCGTAATTCCAATGAATGTGGCACTTGAATACCAAAAAGCAAATTCCAATTCATCGATGATTTGAATCCCTTTTTCAATGGCTTTTTGAACGATGGCTGCTGTTTTTGGTATACCTGGACTTTTGACTATAAGATTCGCATTGAGTATTTTGGTTTCGCTGTGTTGCCCTTGTTCCCATGCAATACTGTGAAGATTAAGTTCATCTTGGTATTTTGGTTGAATGCGACCAATGTCCGAAACAAATACATCCCAGTGTTGGGCATCGCCCAATACAGCAGCACCTGTTCCGCTTTCTGCTCCACCCAATATGACGAGTCTTTTTCTCAACGCAATTTTATCAATGCCAGGGTTGCTAAAACAAGTATGATGGTAATCAGCCAAAATCGAATTGTGATTTTGCTTTCGGGAATATTTTTCTTTTGAAAGTGGTGGTGGATAGGCGACATTAAAAACACACGGCGCCCCTCTCCGAATCGAAATTTTGTGTATTTGAAATACCCTACTTGAATAATTACCGATGCGCTTTCGGTGAAGAAAATACCACATAAAATGGGTAGCATAAGCTCCATTTTGATGATAATGGCGACGGCAGCAATCGCACCACCCAGGGCCATAGATCCAGTATCACCCATAAAAACTTGCGCAGGATATCCATTGTACCACAGAAAGCCCAAGCAGGCCCCAATCATTGCTGCCAAGAAAATGACAACTTCTCCGCTGTTGGGCACGAATATAATATTGAGATATTGTGCCATTTTAAAATTTCCTGCGGCATATGCCAATACCACCAATCCAACACCAACAATAGCACTCGTACCTGCGGCCAAACCATCAATTCCATCTGTTAAATTCACAGAATTTGTCACAGCCATGCTCACAATTACGATCATGGGAATAAATATGATCCAGGCATTGTGAGCCCCTGGAATTAGATCTGAGTAGTTTAGAATATTCTTCGTTATGGGAAGATTGGTAGAAAGATCTATATGGGATAATGTATGGGTATAATCTATGGTTATTGCGATAATGGCTCCCAATACCAACTGTCCAACCAGTTTGGTGCTGGCCTTCATTCCCTTTTTGTCTTTTTTGAATATTTTTATATAATCATCTACAATGCCAATCATGCCCATCCAAATCGTACTCACAATCATTAAAATCACATAAACATTATTGAGTTTTGCTAGTAATAATGTTGGAATTATGATGGCAATGAGGATAATAATACCTCCCATTGTTGGGGTTCCTTTTTTCTCTATTTGACCCTCTAATCCCAGGTCGCGGATGCTTTCTCCAATTTGTTTTTTTTGCAAAAAATTGATTATTTTCTTTCCGGCAATTAAGGATATAAGCAAACTTAGAATTCCAGCAAGTGATGCCCTGAAGGAGATATATTTAAACACGCCTGCTCCAATCAAGCCATATTTATCGAGGTATTCAAACAAGAAGTATAACATAGTTTTAGCCGAGTAGTTCGAAAGATTCTTTTAGTATAATTTTATCGTCAAAGGGGTATTTTGTTCCGTTGATATCTTGGTATGTTTCATGTCCTTTACCGGCTACCAACACAATGTCACCGGGATTTGCCAACATGCAAGCTGTTTTGATAGCCTCTCTGCGGTCAACAATCTTTAATATGCGTTTAAAATTTTGTCCAGCCACGCCGAGTCCCATTTGTTCTATAATTGCACTGGGTTCTTCAAGTCTTGGGTTGTCGCTTGTCAGTATTACTGTATTGCTAAGTTCAGAGGCAATCCGGGCCATTTCAGGTCGTTTTGCCTGATCTCTGTTGCCACCACATCCAAAAACAGTGATTAAATGCACACTATTTTTTCGAATCGTATTGATGGTTTGAATTACATTTTTTAATGCGTCAGGGGTGTGGGCATAATCTACTATGGCTGTTATGTTACGGGGTCCTTGTATTACCTCAAATCTGCCATTCACTTTGCCTAGGGCGCTGATTTGAATAGCCAAGGAATCGTCGCCATTGCTCAATAAAAATGCAGTTGCATAAACGGCGCAGATATTATAGGCATTAAATTCACCGATAAGCGAAGTCCAGAATTCTTGCTGGTTTAATTGCAATTGCATTCCAGAAAAGTCATTTTCGCGGATACGGACGGTAAAATCGGCACTTTGTTTCATCGCATAGGTATACCGCATTGCTTTGGTATTCTGTAGCATGATCATTCCATTTTTATCATCCTTATTGGTGATGGCAAATGCCGTGGAGGGCAGCCTATCGAAAAATTGTTTTTTCGCCTTAATATAATTTTCAAACGTTTTGTGGTAATCGAGATGGTCATGGGTAATATTGGTAAACACACCCCCCAAAAATGGCAATCCCGCAATCCGGTTCTGTTCAATTGCATGAGAACTAACTTCCATAAAACAGTAGTTGCATCCTGCATCGACCATATCGGCGAGAAGGGAGTGCAATGCGATAATATTGGGAGTGGTATGGGTGGCGGATAGTATTTTTTTCCCGATGCGATTTTCAACTGTAGAAATTAATCCACAAGTATGTTTTCGAAGGCTAAACAAATCGAAAAGAAGGGTACATACCGAGGTTTTTCCATTCGTTCCGCCAACACCAATGATGCTCAGGTTTTCTATTTTACGATCGTGGAAATTAAGGCAAATCTCTCCCAAGGCCTCGGCCACGTTTTCGACCAAAACATAGCAAACAGATGGGTTGATTGTTTTGGGAAGTTTACTGCATAGAATTGCAGTGGCGCCTTTTTCAATGCATTGTTCGATAAATTCGTGTCCATCGACTGTGCCCCCAATCATTGCCGCATACAGATTGTCTTTTTGTACTTCCCTGCTGTCAATCTGAACACCACCAATGCCGGTATCACCCTTGCCATATCGGCCGATAATGGGGATGCTTGCACTGAGTTTAGAAAGTAGTCTCATGGTTTAAAATGGGCTGAGTGAGAGAAAGACTTCTTTGTATAAGCCCAAGGGTGTTTTTGCCTCTGGAGATTGTTTAATTACGCGCCCGTATCCTGTATATTCAGCCCGGATACCCATGTTACTTAGGATAGCAATGGCATCCCTCAATCCCATTCCACGCAAATCAGGAATACCATTTTTGGTGATTGTTACGGGACGAAGTATGATGGATAAACTGTCCTTTTTGGATTCTACATATTTTTTTCCGGGTGAAAACTTTTCTTGACTTAGATCAAGGCTCGAGGCGATGCCCAGTGTTTGGAGAACCGATTTTGTTTTCTCATATTGACCGGGCAATATGCCGGGTATTTGGGGTGTATTATGGGTTTGGGAGACAGCTTGATTTTGGATGTGAGAACTGTAAATTCTGTCACTGATATTTTTGAATATGGGCGCTGCAATTGTTCCACCTGTATGTTCATTTCTTCTGGGATTGCTTACCACAACAATGATGGTATATTGCGGATTATCGGCAGGGAAGAAACCCGCAAATGAGGCCTGAAATCGTTTCGTATCGTTATATCCCAGTTTGTTGTTGTATATCCAAGCAGTGCCTGTTTTCCCGGCAATTCTATAAGCTTCTGTCTTAATAGTTTTCGCCGTTCCTCTCTCTACAACTTGGACTAACATTTGGGTGAGCAATTGTGTTGTTTTCGGTTTAATGGCTTTCTTATTCATTACTTTGGGTTCAATTTTGGAAACCATTTGCCCTTCTTGGCGAATTTCTTGAACCATATATGGCTGCATCATCACACCTTTGTTGGCAACTGTATTGTACAGCATAAGTATTTGAAGTGGGGATACTAGCAAAGAATACCCATAACTCATTGAAGGCAATGAAGTCGGTGACCAAATGGTATCTGAAGGTGTAGGAATATTTGGCTTGTTGCCATAAGCAATATCGAACTGGGGTTTAACGTGAAGACCCAGGCGAATCGCATGGTTGACAAAATTGTCGGGCTGCTTTCTGTAGTATTTCATTACAAATTTGCTGATTCCAACATTGGATGAATATTGCAGACATTCGCCCAAGGTATAAAATCGTTTGTCGGGTTTTCGGCTATCCTTGAGGGGCAGTGTATTATTCCAATTCCAAGATCCCCAGCTGTTGTCGATACTGTCCAAATTATTTATAAATCCATCTTCTAATAATGCCATCGCAGAAAACAATTTGAAGGTGGATCCCGGGGTGGTAAATTCGTTTACTGCATAGTTTTCTGTTTCATAATAATTGCTGTCGCTCCCCCGTTTTAGATTTGCAATTGCCTTGATGGCACCAGTAGCTGTTTCCATAACGATGACGCAGCCATGGTCGGCTTTTTCTGCTTCTAAACCCTTCTGTAAACTGTATTGGGCAATATCTTGTATATCGATGTCCAAGGTGGTTACAATATCTTTTCCATTTATGGCTGTTAGATTGGTATTGAGTTTAATCGATCGCCATCCTCTTCCAGTCATTTGTTGTTGCAGTTGTGTTCCATTTTTACCGCGGAGTAAGGAATCGAAAGCGCCTTCAAGCCCAACGCTTGTTTTGTCTTTCACGTAGCCAATACTTCGTTTTGCCAAGTCGCTCATAAAATATATGCGTTTGTATTCTTCTTCAAACCAGACCCCCCCACCGTATTTTTTAAGCCGAACAAGTGGCCATTTTTTCATTTCTTCTACTTGACCATAGTTTAGATCTTTAGCGATAATTAAATAGCGATTTTTGAGTGCACGATTTTTGATAAAATGATTTTTCCATTCGATTGCTGTTTTCTCAGGGAACATGCGTGAAACCACCAAGCTGAAACTGTCAATTTTCTCCTTAAATAGTTGTGGAGTTAGCCCGTCTGCCAGAATGTCCATAACCATAGTGTATTTTGGAACCGACGTTGCAAGTAGGTTACCATCTCCTGCATATATATTTCCACGCAACGCATCAATGTTTATCATGCGCGTATTTTTAGCACTTAATTGAGTGCTCAATTCTTTGCCCTTCCCAAAATTGAGTTTGATGGCGTTGTAGAAAATGGTACCGGCAAAAACACCCATTAGCGCAAATACCACATAGGCCCGCATCAAAATTATTTTTCGGGAATTGTAATTAGTCTTGTTCACGGGGTTTCACGATTTTTATTGGCGGTGTGGTTAACGCTTTCAGTCCAATGACTTCGAAGCGTTTGCTTAATTCAGATTGCTTCAATGAATTCGATGTTTCGCTTTCCAGACTTATTCTTTTGCTGTGAAGATTTTTCAATTCCTTGATGCAGTTTTCTTTGTTTCGAAGGGATTTGGTTGCATGGTGGGAATTGTATATATAAAAAATCATGAGAAGAAATCCAACGATGGCGAGCTTTATCCATTCCCAAATTGGAATAGGCGCGTAGACATTTTCAGGTTGTGTACCTTTATTGTCAACCCCTGTTTGTGGATCGAAATCAGGATCTAAAAATGGGTTCTCTTCCATGTGTTTCTGTGACCTATTCGCATTTTTGCACTGCGGGCTCTTTTATTTCTTTCGATTTCTTCTGCTTGGGGTATAATGGCCGAATTGGGAGTTGCATCAAAGGGTTTTTCAATTCGTCCATACAAGTCGGTATGTTTCGTACCCTCCAAATTTCCAGTTTGAAAAAGGTGTTTTACCATACGGTCTTCTAAAGAGTGATATGAAATCACAACCAGCTTACCTCCGGGTTTTATAATTTCTTCTGCATCTTTTAACAGGGTTTCTAACACCACCATTTCTTTGTTAACTGCAATCCGCAATGCTTGAAAAACTTGGCTTAAGTATTTTGCAGGAGTTTTGCCAGGAATACAAGTGGCGATGGCCAGTTTAAATTCTGGAATATTCCCGAAATTTTTCTGATTGCGGTGTTGAACAACAATTTCAGCCAGTTGCTTGGCATTGCTTATTTCCCCGTAGTTTTTGAAAATACTCGTTAGGTCTTGTACAGAAGATTGTTGTAAAATATCAGCGGCACTGGTTGGGTTGCTAGACGACATGCGCATATCAAGCGGCCCGTTGAGCCTGTGGGCAAATCCTCGTTCTTTTACGTCAATCTGGTGTGAAGAAATACCGAGATCTGCCAGTATACCATCAACAGCTGGTATGTTAAGGTATTGAAGGTATTGTTTGGTGAATTGAAAATTGTGGTTTACCAACGTAAAGCGTGCATCGTCAGGTATCCTTGAGAGTGTATCTTCATCTTGGTCAAAGGCAATAAGCAATCCTTTCGCAGACAATTTATTCAATATGGCTTGGCTGTGCCCACCCCCGCCAAAAGTCAGGTCTAGATAAGTTCCTGAAGGATCTGTAACCAATGCTTCTACACTGGGTTGGAGTAAAACGGGGTCGTGGTAGTCGTACATACGCAAACAGATGGCCAAAGGCCCAGCGCACTACTTACCTTGGTTGCGTTCTTTGTGAAACAACTGGGCCAACTGAGATAGTTCAGTGGAATCAACATTGAGTTCAGAAGTGTACATGTCTTCGTCCCATATTTCGATTTTATTTCCATTGGCCACCAAAACAACCTCGCTTTTCAGCCCGGCGTATTCGAGTAGTTTTTTGGGAATCAAAATACGTTGCACATTGTCAATCTGAACCAAGCTTGCTCCATTGGTGAAAATTCGTTTGAACCGACGAATATCGGGGCTCATAAAATCGTCAACGGCATTCAGTTTGGCAGTTTCTTCAAGCCAATCTTCCTTGGTGTAGAGCACCAGACACTTTTCGAATCCCCGATTCACGATGAGGATATTGCAGGCAGCTTCTGGGAATTGGCCCCGAAGCTTTGAAGGAATGGACAGTCGTCCTTTCTCATCTAGTTTGCAATTATACTCTCCAATGAATGCGGTCATTCGGTCTTGGTTTTTCTGTCTGCTAAATAAATGCTCAATTTCCCATAATTTCCCACAATTTCCCCTTTTTAATCACTACTTGTCCACAATTTCCCAATTACTTTGATTTGAGGGCCTTAATACGGCAATTCGCACACTTATTTTGCTTCAAATATAATAGTGATTCTTTAATAATCAAGGTTATTTAAGTAGTGGGAGAAAGTGGAAGAAAAATTATAGATGCGAACCAATTTTTGTGATTAATGAGATTCCTTATCTTTGATTCGTGAAAAAAATCCATTTCATTCCTTGGGTTGTCTGTTTTTTGATAGGCTTATCCACTTCGATTGGATGGTCGCAATCCAAGTCGAAAACAGGCTTTGGATTGCAGATTAGACATTTTGGGTATGACATTGGAATTGTCAACCAGAAAAATTTCCAAACCACCAGATTTATTATGCCCTATAAATGGACGGCATTGTGGTTTGGCTTGATGAAAGATCCACGCGAAGTGAGGGTTTTGAATGAACGTTTACCTGCAAGCCGTTTATTTGTCATTGAAAAAGTTTCACATACATTGTGCAGTAGGCTACAGTTTGGTAGAATTATTCCCATTGGCGATCGTAAAAGTCAGTCTGAAATTGCTTTACAGCTAAATACGTCCTTGCAAATTCCCATGGCCTACTCTTGGCCGATGGCTGTTTGGCTCTACCAACCAGCTGCATTTGGCGATAGATATGCCGCTGTTGCATACAATCCAGCGGTTCACGATGTAAACTTAATAGGTGGTAATGCGCCATTTACCAAAAATATTGGAAAAGGAAATTTTTTTCCTGGACTGGGTTTTACCTTAAGCCTACAGGCAGAATGGGGTAATTATAAGAATATTACCAATACACTCTCAGTGGGTATTTCTTGTGATCAATTCGCAAAAAAATTGCCGATTTGGTATAGAAACGAAATGAATCGGAATTTCTTCCCAGCAGTTTTCGTTAACTTTGTAATGGGATTCGAGTCGAGTTTGAAGCCCTAATCCTAAAGAAAAATTACTGTGATTGAATTGCCAATTGTTTTTAAAGAAAAAAGGAACCCAAAACCCTCTTGGCTCAAGATTGAACTCCCGACGGGTGAAAATTATACACGGGTTAAAAGAATTGTCAGGGAACATTCTCTGCATACCATTTGCGAGGATGGTCGGTGTCCAAATATGGGGGAGTGTTGGGGCTCAGGTACGGCAACCTTTATGATTCTTGGCAATATTTGCACCCGAAGTTGTTCATTTTGTGCTGTAGCCACTGGAAGACCAAGCCACTATGATATCGATGAGCCCAATCGTGTAGCTGAAGCGGTTAAACTTATGGGCATAAAGCATTGTGTGATAACTTCAGTCAACCGGGATGAATTACAAGACAAGGGCTCTACTGTTTGGGCTGATACCATAAGGGCGGTTAAGCGATTGAATCCTGAAACCACAATTGAAGCATTAATTCCCGATTTTAAGGCCCATTGGGATTTATTATACAAGGTGTTGGACGCGGGGGCAGAAGTTATCAGTCACAATATGGAAACGGTTGAGCGCCTGTATCGAATTGTTCGTCCACAAGCAAAATATGCACGCAGCTTAGATCAAATAAAACGAACGCATGAATATTCTTGCAGAACCAAGTCTGGAGCCATGTTGGGATTGGGAGAAACCGATGATGAGGTAAAAAAAATGCTGCATGATTTAAGAGACAACGGCTGCGATGTCCTTACACTGGGCCAATACCTACAACCCACCAAAATGCATCTATCCGTTCATGAGTTTGTCCACCCAGACAAATTTACACATTGGGAAGAAATGGGTTTAAAAATGGGTTTTCGTTTTGTGGAAAGTGGCCCAATGGTCCGCAGTTCTTATCACGCCGAAAAGCATATTCTTTAAATCCCCCCAAAACCTCCATGGTTGATTCATAGTTCAAGGCCATTTTCATTGTAATTGGAGTGTAAAAATCAGTAGTTTTTTTGTTGAATTTGTTGTAATTCGTTGGAAAAGTTGCCCATGTGGGTTTATATTTGTTTCATAATTGAAACTCACTAAAACCACTATGAAAATAACATTACTCCGCCTGCTATTTATTTCTTGTATTTTGTCTTTCGGGATGTTTTTTTGGGTTTCGGAAATGCCAAGCATATCGCCCAATAAATTCAATCGCACAGATCATAATGATGAAAATAAATCGATAGAGGGGGCGATTCGTTCTTTTTACAGTATGCGTTTAAATGAAATTACTGGAACGGTTGAACCTGAATGGGTAAATGCCGCTATTGCCCAAGCAGATGCTTTAAAATTAAAACGTCGCGCCCAGAAGCCCGTTAAATGGGAAGGCATGGGGCCAGACAATGTTGGGGGACGAGTTCGCGCTTTTTTGATGCACCGCGATTCAATTAACCTGTGGTTTGCAGGTGGTGTTGCTGGAGGATTATTCAGATCATCTACCCAAGGACAGAGTTGGTACCCTATCAACGATAAGCAAGAAAATCTCAATGTTACCTGTATAGCGCAATCGATTACAGGTATTATTTATTATGGTACGGGAGAGGGTGGATTCGTAAATTTGACCGGAACCCGCAGCGGCAGTCCTGCCTTTCTGGGTTCTGGACTTTTTAAAAGTTCTGATAGTAGAGGGGTATCATTTTCTCAAATGACGAATACAAAATCTGCGAGTTTTACGGTATGTAATAGCATGGTCGCTCATCCAACCGAAGATAAAATATACACAGCTACCGCCGACGGTATTTATGAATTCACCGCCAACGGAACAGTGCAGAAGAAATTGTACAATGGTTCTATCAAACATTTGCGAATTGATGTCAATGGTGTTTTATGGGCGAGCTCAAACAATGGTACGGTCTTAAAAATGATTACGGGTGCAATGAAGCCCACTGGGGCACCCGTATCAGGTGGTGTAACCTCAATTGGCATTTCACCTTCAGACCCCAATTATGTTTATTTGTTGGGATCTAGTGGTAATGGAAGTTTCGGAGGATTGTATAGAACCACTGATGGGGGTACTACATGGAATACATTGGCTGTTAAAACTTCCTTTAACGATATTTTTGGGGGTAATCGTCAGGGGTATTATGACAATGTTATTAGTGTAAATCCTTCCAACAAAGAAAGTGTAATAATGGGTGGGGTCACACTGGCCACATGGGATAATGTGAACGGATTTCTCGGTAAAGCCAGTACCTACGATGCCCCATCAAATACCACTTATATTCATGCCGATAAACATGTGATTGAATGGGATACCCGCACAACTCCACCAACAATTATTGTTGGCTCTGATGGTGGATTATTTAGAAGCAAAGATGGTGGAACTGAGTGGACACCTATCAATCGGGGACTTGTTACCCTGCAATTATACAATGTTGCAGCCAATGAACTAGGCCATATTGTTGGTGGTTCACAAGATAATGGCACGCAACTCATTAACTACAGTGGCAATTCTTTTTGGGGAAAGCCATCTAAGAATGCTATAGAAATATATGGGGGCGATGGTTTTGATGTAGAGTTTTCCCGGTTTAGTCCCAAAACAGTATTTGTTTCAACATATTACGGAGTGGTCGCCAGAAGTGGAAATAATGGGCAATCTACTTCTACTTTTTGGGATGATCGGCAGCCCGGTACAACAAAAACAGATTTTAATACAACCTATACATTGTGGGAGTCTTCTGCCAAAATTTCCCGTTTATTTCTAGCCAAGAATTCCGAAATTTGGATGGCTAATAACCCTACTGATTTTTCTGAGCCTGTAAGTTGGTATATGCTTGCCAGTGGACTTGGCGATGATGACATTAAAGAAATGGACTACTCTGCGGATGGCAATAATCTCTTTGTTTGCAAGAGTGGAAGAATTTTCCGTTTGGACAGCATTAATGCTGCCACGTTTACTTTGGCTGCAAATCCGATTGTATTGGTTGTTCCCAAGCCCATTAAACTATCAAATATAACCCCTTCTGGAGCAAGTGGCCGTTCAATTTCGTCGGTTAATGTAGATCAAATGAATGCAAACCATGTAGTTGCAACTTTGGGTGGATATGGAAATACGTCCTATGTCTATGAAACATACAATGCGTTGTCATCAGCGCCAGTATGGAAAAATATCACCGGTACCCTGCCTTTGATTCCAGTATATGATGCTGTCATTGACGTAGACAATAATAAGCGCATCATTTTGGCTACGGAGTTGGGTATATTTACCACAGAAGACGGCGGTGTAAATTGGGAGGAGGCGAATGATGGCATGTGCCGAACCCCTGTTTATGAAATTCGTGGTTACGAATGGCGGCCCTGGGAAGGTATGACAATGTATATTGGTACCCATGGTCGGGGATACTTTCGTAGCCGTTCATTGTTAACTTCTACCTTCAATGCCAAAGACAATCTTAGTTTGAAACTAAATGCGTACCCCAACCCTACAAAAGATTTTCTGACACTGTCGTTTCAATCAAAAGTTTCTCAAAATGCGATTCTTACCCTACTGAATGTTCAAGGTAAGGTTGTACTGCAGAAGACAGTTTCCGTTACAAATGGAGACAATGAATTTGAGTTAAATTTAGGTGCCTTTCCAAAGGGCTATTATTATGCAAGGTTAACAGGCAGCGCCGTTCAAGGAACAGTAAAAGTATGTATTCACTAGCCAGATAATTTATCGGATTTGTAATTCAACCAATCTTTCCCAACAAAATTGTGTCCAAAAAGAGCCGTTCATAGAACGGCCTTTTTTTAGCATCCATAAACCTACTGCATATTTGGGAAATTATTTGTAAGGAACTAGTAGGAAATACTTCCTTCAAATACTTTTTGGGCTGGACCTTCTAAAAAAATTTGGTGAAATCCAGTCGCTGTATTCGATTCTGGCTGGGTGTTTTTCTTCCCAAAAAAATGAACGCGAAGCTTTCCTCCTCGTGTGATTACATCAATTTCACCGTTTTGTAAATGAGTCAAAATGGAAAAAGATAAAGCCGCTGCTACTGCACCTGTTCCACAGCTCAGGGTTTCATTTTCAACACCCCGCTCATAGGTGCGCATCTGTATACTTTGGTTTCCAAGTATATTAACCATATTCACATTGATTCCTTTGTCTTTGTATACTTCCTTGTTGCAAATAGATTTTGCCCAAGAGATTAAATCGATGGTATGTATGTCTTTTTTTGAGAATTGGACATAATGCGGTGAACCCGTATGTATTTCAAAACAATCTGTATCAATCAATTTGTAATCGTTAACCTCGTTCATTGTAAGTTGAATGATTTCTGTTTGGTTGTCGGGAATGGAAAATGTGTTTTTAGCCCAGACAGAATCTTTTTTAGATGCTTGATGCTCACCATCAACAGCCCAAAAGTTGAGTAATTTTCCATCGCCTAGCCCCAAAGAAAAAGACCAATGGGCAATGCATCGACCTCCATTTCCACACATAGAACTGGTCTTTCCATCGCTATTGAAATAAATCATTTCAAAATCATAGCCAACCTTGTTTTGCAACAATATCAATCCATCAGCACCAATACCAATGTTTCGGTTACATATATGAGAAACCAGTTTTTGACAAGAATTCTTTCCGGACGGTTCAGGTGCATTCTCGATGAAATATTCCCAGATTCCAGATCGATTGTCTATTAAAACGAAATCGTTGCCCGTCCCATGGTATTTTACGAAAGGTAAATTCATTGTTTTAGCTGTTTTAACAGGGTTTGGTTTGAAATAGGGGTCAAGGGTGATATGGTATTAGCCAACGTTGATAATTCGTAGAAATCTTGACCCAATTGAATATAATATTTATCTTTCATAAAAAAAATTAAAATATTGTCGGAACCTATATTAAGAAGGGTAAGAGCAATCGAATTTTCATAGAGTGAATCAGTATAAATTGTGGGATTAGAAGGACCTTTAGATTCGGTTAAACGAACAGAAAAATTGCGAATAAATGGAATGACCGGTTTGGAAAAGGCAAATGAGTCAGAATGTACTTCGGGCAAAGAGTCACTCCCAATTTGTATGGTAATAATATCCATTTTTTGGGTTTTTAGTGAATCCAATCCAAACGGTGCTTTTTCTAAAAATGGTGTGGAACTTTTTTTACGCTGTTGGGTTTCAATTATTTTTTCTTGACTGTTTTGGTTGTTGGCTTCGAGAGATCGATCTGATAAGGATTTTTTATTGTAAAAGGTTGACAGAAAGAAACCAATTAGCAAAAGAATTGAAATGCCTAGGATTGAGTTCCAAATATTGCGTTTCCCAAGTCTATTTTCCTTATCTTCTAATACGCGGTTCGCTATAAAATCGGTCAATTCTTTTGCACCATCATATTGGATTCCTTCGATAATAAATTGTTGAATTTGTATATGCTGCAATACACCAGAATGTTCACGAATCTCCATCAAGAAATCATGGACTTGCTCTTGGGACATCTCACCATCTATATATTGTCCAATGCGCTCATCGTTTAGCCATATTCTATCGCCATCAGTAGGGGTGTAGTTTTCAACTGTGAGGGCTTGAAGTTGTTCCAAGCACTCTTTTTTTTTCGCTGAGGCTTCAGGTGCATTTCTGAGTCCGTTTGCCTTGGCAATTGTGTCTAAGTCAAACCTATCAAAATAATACATAATCAAAATATTTCTAGATTGATCTTCCATCAAATCAAATGCACGTTCAAAGACAGTAAAATCTTTTTTCTCTTGCGTCGAATACGATGGAAACTCATCTACTGATTTTTGCCCTAGGGGAATCGTTTTGTTGGGATCAAAAGCAATTGTGTTCTCTCCAAAGGATATTTCCTCAACTGGAATAGTGACAGGATTCGCCAGGCTTTTTGACCAGATTTCTTTGCAAAGGGACAGTAAATATCGATCTAATTTTGCAGGTAATTCAAATGGCGTTCTGCGCGAATTTTGCCATAAAAGCACTAAGGTTTGTTGCAGTATTTCTTTTGCATGATTTTTGGTTCCACCTTGTTTGCGTATAAAATTTGAAATAGAAACTTCGTTTTTGAGGTATAATTCGACGAGTACCTCCCGGTCTGCTTCTTTAATGCGTTTAAGAACGTTGGAATAGGATACGGTTGTGGCTGCCATTAATACAGTAAAAAATACCTTTGTAGATAAAAATGATTTTTTTCGAATACAAAGTAAACGAAGATGAATCTTTTATGCGTAAAATTCGGTATAAAATTTGATGTATATTAGTGCATGAAGTTATTTGTAGAAAACAAGAAATTATTGCCATTATTTTTAGCAGGACTTTTGGGTGGCGTAGCCAGTTTGTGGGCATATTTTTCCCTTGTTCCCAAGCAAGTCGTGTCAATTGAAGAGAAACAGAATGCAGTTGGGCAACAGGCAAGGTATGCCAGTTTAAGTTCCACACCCGCTTTTGATTTTACGGGGGTTTGTGAAATTGCCAATCCAGCAGTTGTTCATATAATATCCACCATAAAAAATTCCGGAAGTGCAATGGGAAATAATGGTCGCAATCAACAGATGCCTATGGATCCTTTCGAATTCTTTTATGGTCCAGGATTCGAACAACAAAGGCCTAGTCCACGAGAAGCCAGTGGATCTGGTGTGATCCTCAGCGAGGATGGATTTATAGTTACAAACAATCATGTTATAGAAGGTGCTTCTAAGATAGTTATTGTATTAAATGATAAACGATCTTATGAAGCAGAATTGGTGGGTACCGACCCCAATACCGATATTGCCCTGTTGCGCATTCCTGAAAAATCCTTACCGTTTTTGAAATTGGGAAATTCAGATGCAGTTAAAGTAGGTCAATGGGTCATTGCCGTGGGCAACCCATTAAATCTCAATAGTACCGTTACCTTAGGAATTGTAAGTGCAATGGGTCGAAATATAGACCTCATTCGATCGAAAGGCAATAACTATGCTATCGAGAATTTTATTCAAACAGATGCTGCTATAAATCCTGGAAATAGTGGTGGTGCACTAGTAAACGTTGCGGGTGAACTGATTGGGATCAATACGGCCATCGCTTCAGAAACAGGTTCTTATGCTGGCTATGGCTTTGCTATTCCAGTAAATCTGCTGAAGAAAGTTGTAAATGACATCATGAATTTTGGCAAGGTACAAAGAGCTTTATTGGGGGTTTCAATTCGTGAAATTTCACAGGAGCTTGCATTGGAGTATGGATTGTCAGATTTGAAAGGGGTTTTTGTTGCCGATCTAATACAAGGGGGTGCAGCAGAAAAATCTGGTATTAAACAAGGTGATGTAATTCTTAAGGTAGCAGGAACAGAAGTGAACACGTCTAGTCGCCTCCAAGAAGAAGTAGGGAAATACCGCCCAGGAGACAAAGTAATAATTACGATTCGCCGCAAAAAAACGCTTCTTGATATTGAAACAATTTTATTGAATACCGATGGAAAAGCCAAAGTAGACATGGCAAGCGCAGATGAAACCGAAGCATATTTGGGGATGAATTTGGTAAATGCTTCGCGTGAAGAGAAAATGGCTTTGGGCATAAAATATGGAGTAAAAGTAAAAGATATAGGCAAAGGCATTTTTAAAGATGTTGGTATAAGCAGTGGATTTGTTATTGTATTTATCAATAACGAGCCTGTGTATTCGGCTAAGGATGTGGTAACGTATTTAAAATCAACAACAGGTACTATTTCCATAGAAGGTTTTACCGCCAGTGGGGTAAACCAAGTATTTGCTTTGAAGCTGCCCCCAAAGAGCCAAAACTAGAAATCTTCTAAAATATTGGGTGTCATTCCTGAATTGTCATCCAAATTGTTGTTGTTCATTTTGCTCTGGACGGTTACACTTTGTTGTCTTGATCTATTGTAATCGCTGTTATTTTTCATGCTCAGTTGAACCCTATCTTGGGGTTCAAGATCAACAAATTTTGTAAATTGGCCTTCAAACTTTACAAAAGCAGATCCTTGTTCACCATGCCGGTTTTTACCGATGATTATTTCTGTCAGCCCCACAATATTATTGTCGTTGGCATCATCAGTTGACTGCTGACCTTGGTCTTGCATCCCCATTTTTAGGTAATAATCTTCACGGTATAAGAATAAAACCATGTCTGCATCTTGTTCTATAGACCCTGATTCGCGCAAATCGGAAAGTTGTGGACGTTTGTTCCCCCGTTTTTCAACCTCTCTGCTCAATTGAGCAAGGGCAATTATTGGAATCCGTAGCTCTTTTGCCAAGCCTTTCAATGCCCGTGAAATAAATGCAATTTCTTGTTCACGGTTTGTTTGGCCTTTCGTTTCATGGCGCAAGAGTTGGAGGTAATCGACCACCACCAAATCCAAGCCAGTTTGTGAATGTATGCGCCGACATTTTGCATTTAAGTCAAATATGCTCAGCTGGGGAGTATCGTCTATAAATATATTAGCTGCGCTCAAGCGAACAGTTTTTTCATGTAATCTGGCCCATTCTTGCTCTGTTAAATTGCTTTTTTTGATTTTTTCACTTTCTATTTCACTTTCACCGCTGATGAGCCGATTCACCAACTGAACATCGGCCATCTCCAACGAAAATATCATGACTTTTTTACCAAAATCTACTGCGGCATTTCTCATCACAGAGGATGCAAACGCAGTTTTACCCATTCCAGGTCTTGCGGCAATGATAATCAAATCACTGGGTTGCCAACCACTGGTTATGCGGTCTAGATCTGAAAAACCTGAAGCCACACCCGTAATTCCATCGGTATCGGTATTTTGCCGTGCTTCGAGGTCTTTCATGGCTTGGGTAATCAAATCGCTAATTCCTCGAAATGTTTGCTTAAGACCAACATTTTTAATTTCGTATAATTTCCGCTCACAGCCATCGAGCATTTCAAATGAATCGACCGAATCATCGTAAGCTTCAACGGATATTTCACCTGAAACACGAATTAACTCACGTTGAACAAATTTTTGGGTTAGGATTCGGGAATGGAAGTCGAGATTGGCTGCAGAAGAAACACGGTTTGTCAGTTGTGCTAAATAATAAGGGCCACCGATTATATCCAATTCGGCACTGTTGCGAAGTTCATTGGCTACAGTGAGTAAATCGATGGCGCCAGCATCAGTATACAGTTTTTTAATGGCTTTGAATACGATACTATTTTCAGGTGCGTAAAAATGTTTTTCAGTTAATATGTCTATAACGGAGTGTATTTTATCTCGCTCCAGCATCATTGCACCCAAAACAGCTTCTTCTAATTCTCGCGTATTTGGTGGCATTCTGCCACTGGGGTCAGGGCCGATAATTTGCGAAATATTAACTTTCCTTTTACCTCCGGTGTAGTTCGTTTTATCGTCCATTAGACCTACAAAGTAAATCGAAATGATTTCCAATTGCAGCAACCTAAAACAAAACTTTTGAACATTTTTACGCCAACAATAATTCTACAGTATGTGTGCGATCGTAAAGTGAATATTGGCAGATTTTGTGCTGGTCTACGCGGGAAAATAGCAAAGGGTTTCGTTAAAGTTTTCTGCGAAAACATACAGTTTATTCACTTGTTTGTTTTTGATATCCGAAATAAGTTAAACGGGGATTATATTTGTATTCAATAAGAGGCACAATGGAAGCAAAGTTTTCTCAGAGGGTAAAAGAGGTTATTCAATTTAGTAGGGAAGAGGCAATCCGCTTGGGACATGACTATATTGGTTGTGAACATTTGTTGTTGGGAATCATTCGTGAAGGTCAAGGCAAAGCCATTCAGACCATCAAGATGTTGGATATTGATTCGCTTCGCCTAAAGAAAAGCATCGAAGATGCCATTCGTACTACAGCCAGCAAATCGGTTAATCTGGGCAATATACCCCTCACAAAACAAGCCGAAAAAGCGCTAAAAATCACCTATCTCGAAGCCAAGATTTTCAAAACCGACTTAATTGGAACTGAACATTTGTTGCTCTCGATTTTGCGTGATGAAGACAATGTTGCGTCTAGAATTCTATCTCAATTTGGTGTAAACTACGATATTTTTAAGTCTACCCTAGAAGACGGGGTTGACAATACAAGGGTTGAATTTCCGAATGAAGAAAATGAAACACCAGAAGATTTTTACAGGGAAGAGCAGAAATCTGCTGATGCAAAGAAAAGCAAAAGCAAAACCAAAACTCCTGTCTTGGATAATTTTGGACGTGATCTAACCAAAGCTGCAGAAGAGGGAAAGCTCGATCCAATTGTTGGCAGAGAGAAAGAGATAGAACGGGTAAGTCAGGTTCTGAGTCGGCGCAAAAAAAATAACCCTGTTTTAATTGGTGAGCCTGGGGTTGGAAAAACTGCCATTGCAGAAGGTCTTGCTCTGCGAATTATGCAACGCAAGGTGAGCCGAGTGTTGTTTAATAAAAGGGTTGTAAATCTTGATATTGCGAGCATGGTGGCAGGAACCAAATACAGAGGTCAATTCGAAGAACGCATGAAGGCTTTGATGATGGAATTGGAAAAAGCTGATGACGTAATTCTTTTTATTGATGAAATTCATACAATAGTAGGCGCTGGAGGAGCCAGTGGCTCTTTGGATGCAAGCAATATGTTTAAACCCGCATTGGCGCGTGGTGAGATTCAATGTATTGGTGCCACCACATTGGATGAATACAGACAACATATTGAAAAAGATGGTGCCTTGGAACGGCGTTTTCAAATGGTACTTATTGAGCCTGCATCCCCCGAAGAAACCATCGAGATTTTACACAATATATGTGACAAATACGAGGAGCACCATGGGGTCAAATATTCTTCGGAGGCTCTTCATGCTTGTGTTAATTTGAGTGTTCGTTATATGAGCTCTAGACACTTACCTGACAAAGCCATCGATATTTTAGATGAAGCGGGTGCCCGAGTGCATATAAACAACATTAATGTACCCCCTGATATTTTAGAATTAGAGAATCAAATAGAGGCAATAAAACTTGAGAAAAATCGCGTTGTTAAAAGTCAGAATTTTGAGGAAGCTGCCAAATTGCGCGACACAGAAAAGCGTCTCATCGAAGATTTAGAAACTGCAAAGGCAGTATGGGAAAATCAAAGTGAGTTGGAAAAGTTTCCGGTTACCGAGGACGACATCGCAGAAGTTATTAGTATGATAACAGGGATTCCAGTAAAGCGAATGGCAGAAGGAGAAAGTAGCCGCTTGTTAAAAATGTCTGAAACCCTCAGGAGTCGTGTGATTGGTCAAGATAAATCTGTTGAAAAATTAACCAAAACCATTCAGAGAGCCCGTGCAGGTTTCAAAGAACCCAATAGACCGATTGGCTCATTTATTTTTTTAGGTCCTACTGGTGTCGGGAAAACAGAATTGGCCAAAGCATTGAGCCAGTTCTTGTTCGATTCAGATGATGCCATGATCCGGATAGACATGAGTGAGTTTATGGAAAAATTCTCTATCAGTCGATTGGTGGGTGCACCTCCAGGTTATGTTGGCTATGAGGAAGGGGGATTACTGACCGAAAAAGTTCGTCGCAAACCTTATAGTGTTGTATTGTTTGATGAAGTTGAAAAGGCCCATCCCGATGTCTTTAATTTGCTCTTGCAAGTTTTGGATGAAGGGAAAATGACCGATTCGATGGGAAGAACGATTGATTTTTGCAATACTGTTATTATTATGACATCGAACATTGGTTCACGTCAATTAAAAGAGTTTGGCACTGGTGTCGGTTTCGGGACCTCAGCGAAAAAGGATAGCCAGGATTCCGATTCAAAACAGGTAATCGAGGCTCAATTGCGCAAATTTTTCTCACCTGAATTCTTAAATAGGATTGACGATGTTATTGTATTCAATTCATTGTCAAAAGAAGAAATTGTTAAAATATTGGATGTGAGAATGGTTAAAATGCTCAAGCGTATTGAAGACATTGGGTACCATATTTCTTTAACTGATGCTGCCAAAGATTTTTTAGCAGACAAAGGCTATGACGTTGAATTCGGCGCCCGCCCCTTGCAACGTGCCTTGCAAAAATACCTGGAAGAACCTTTGGCGGAGAAGGTCTTACAAGGTAGTCTGAAGGAGGGCAATCAATTATTGGTTGATTGCGTCGAGGGATCGGAAGAATTGAGTTTCACGCCGACCAATATTCCCCAAATTAAAGCTTTAAAGACACCCAAAGTGAAAGCATTAAAAGTAGTAAAGGGTGCCAAGGCCACGGATAAGAAACCCTAGTATGTTTTAAAAATATAGTCTTGATTTTTGCTATAGAAATACAAGGGATTCATGATTGTAGTGCAGGTTTTAAAACAAACGGCGTATATCCATAAAACGCAATCGATAATAGGTGCTACTGATGTGATCTATTATTATACCTCCCTTTAATGCCGAATGTATAAAAAAAATTTCTGTTGGACTGACTTCTGTTATAATACCCACATGACCGATTATGCGTCTACTGGCATTGGAGCCAGTAAAACAAACTATATCTCCAGGCCGCGCTTGGTTGTTATTTATATGTATTCCAACGTTATAGTATAATGATGAACTTGGGGGTGTTATTATTCCCAAGGTTGTGTAGTAACAATAGGCAACAAATCCACTACAATCGAATCCTTTAGGATTTTTCCCTCCACTGCGATAAGGAGTTTTAAGGTGTTGAAATGCTTCGGTGAGCAAGGTGTTTATTGCATCAATTTTTGTATTTTTAGGATTAAAGGATGTGTCTATTTGGGCTCCAAGTTGTGGCACGAAGAAGAAAGTAAACATTAAATATGTGATGCAGAGCAAGGATTTCGAATACATTTTTTTACGACCCAATTTCAGCGTGACATTCTTAACAAGTAGTTTGGAGTTCATGTTTTGCTTGTGTTGGTATGATTTAGCAGCACTAAAAATTGCCAGTTGGAGTTTCGAATCAAGGGCGTGTGCGTGGGTTCTTTAGAATGGATAGCCTATCCCGATGGCAACTGCAGTTTTTTGAAAATAATCTTTCACACTTCCTGTCATCACCCAACGCTTAGACTGGGATTTGCGTGGGTCTCGTATGGGAAAACCCCAATCTACGCGAAAAATAAATAAACTCAAGTCAAATCGAAACCCTATTCCTGTGTTTAAAGCCAGTTCTTGGAGGAAATTTTTGGATGTTAATACCCCAAATCCGGAAGAAGATGATCCTGCTTTGCTAAGATTCCAGATATTGCCCGCATCTAGAAACAAGGCACTTTCAATTAAGTTTTTTATGAGAGTGAAGCGGTATTCCAGGTTGGTTTCTATGGTAAATTCCCCCGATCTGTCAATAATTGATGCAGCGGTATCCGGTGTGTTTCCAGGCCCCAACCCCCGGGGGCGCCAACCCCTTAAACTTGTACTACCTCCTATAAAATAGCGTTTATCATAGGGAATAATTGTGCTGTTGCCGTAGGGAATGGCCATGCCAAAATTTGCGCGAAATGCCAAGCTGTTTAAATTGTCAATGGATCGACGAATTCGAATTTCAGACTCTATTTTGGTATACTGGAAATAATTCACGCCCAAGAATTGATAGGCGCTGTCAGGCTTAAAATTGGGCTCGTATAAGGACCGAACCAAGCGGTGTAAATTCCCTGATGTTTCAATCCCCATTCGACCAAAGAAATAGGTTTGTCCGATATTGTTTCGGTTATTTGTATAGATGCCGCCAATTTTTGAAGCGGTAATCATTTGGTCTGTAAAAACGCGTTTTACAAAATCCTGGTCAAATTTGGCTAGATTTCCCAAGAAGGTCGGACTAATTTTATTGCGATTAAAACTAATTTCAAGGGGAGTATAGTACCAACTGAATGCTTTGTGAATAAATTGAAATGAAATAGAAGCAGGAAGAGAAGTACGAATAAAATTGGGATTTTTTTCGTATTGATAACTCAACGAAAAAACGGTATTTTGTCTGTGATATTGATTTTTCACATTAATTTTTTCCAATAACCTAAAGTTTGGCATGGATAGGGTAAGATTAAAACCCTGTTGAAGGGCGTAGGCAAAATTCCCCAATTTATCTCTTTTAAAAATGGCTTCATTGCTTGTAATCGAACTAATTTTAATACTTTCTCCATTGCCCATAATATTTCTGTTTGATAAAGATGCAATACCTGCCAATCCGAAACTTCGTTGACTTCCAGTTTGCATATTCGTGCCAGAACTTCCGTTGGGAGAATATAATCCTTGTGGTTCAATTTGGGTATAAATCCTTGGCAATGCTTTCGCTTTGATTCTTGTGATAATTTGCCCATTTACAGAATCCACTTCCTGGTGCATATCGATATAGGAGAACAATGCCATATCGACAAGACCGGTATAAGTTAGATTGGTTACAGACTGATTTACCCAGTTTCCGGAATCGATTAAAATTACTTTGTCTAATACGCTGGGTTTGATAGGATAGTGATTGATTGTTAAGTAATTGCCACCCAAAGTTACGGATTGGGGATATGCGTTGGTTTGGTATATTTCTGAACATTCGATGGTTAAGAAAACGGGTCCGTATCGGTATCTTTTGAGTGTTTTTTGATTGATTGGGTTGTCGATTTTTAAGAAAACTGCGCCTTCTTTTTTGTCATGGAGTGTATCAATTTCATAGTGAAATAGATCGGGATTGGCATCGAAATAACCGCGATCACGCAATGACAAAGAGAGTTTTTCTTTTGCAGAGTTTAATTCGTCAAGATCGATTTCCCACCATAGGCGAAATGCATTTTTTTCTGCAACCAATGTATCGATCAGTGAATTGAGTGTAGAATCTGCTGGCTGGCGAAAAAAAGAGTTAAGGCGGTAAGGGATGCCCTGTTTTACTGTATATAAAATCTTGGCTTTTCGATTTCTGTATAGGATGCTAAAATCAGTTTTGGCATCAAAATAACCTCGATTGAAAAGGTAATTATTGATATTTTCAGCAGAGATTCTTGCCAGTGAGCTATCAACAAAAACAGGTGGTTCACCCCATTTTTTGCGCAGTTTTCTTCGCCACGCGATAGAATCGCTTGGCAGTGTAGACCTATACCCATGCTGCAGTGGATTTTTCGAATTCTTGATGGTTCCCAGTGCGTAAGCCCACAGATAAACAGGCAGTTTGTTGAACAATACCCTCTTATTGGGTTGATGCAATATTTGTAAGTTCAACAATCCTTGGTCAGGCTTATTACCTTCCGCAGAAACACTATTTTTCTTTAATAAATATTGATGCTCGGGAATAATTTTTTTAACACCACAAGATTGAAAAAAAAATAGCATCAATACCACAGTAAAAATTCTACCCTTAAAAAAGTGATATTTGCCCTTGTAATATGTCATCTACACCTCAAATTAAGCATATCGCTTCTCTTCGAATGCCAAAGTATAGGCAAAAATATGGCCAATTTGTTATCGAGGGCCGAAAGATGGTGGAGGAAGTATTCCACAGTGACTGGGAAATTGATGGTATTTGGGCCACCAAGGAATTTGTAAATCGGTATGAACCCAGCTATCCCTTGGAAATCATGTCTGCAAATGAGAATAAAAAGTTGACAGCGTTTGATACGGCTCCTGGTGTGCTTGCTTTGGTGCGTATGCCAGTATACCATGCCCTGAATCATGAGGTTAACTTCATACTGGCATTGGATGGAATCAGTGATCCAGGCAATATGGGTTCTATTATTCGTTTGGCAGATTGGTTTGGTTTACACCAGGTAATTGCCTCTGAAGATTGTGTAGATATGTATAATCCGAAGTGTTTGAATGCAAGTATGGGATCATTTTTGCGGGTTTCGGTTGTGTATACTAAATTGAACCAAGTGGTTGAAGGGCGAACCGTGTATGGTGCTTTTTTGGATGGTGGTTCCATTCACAATCAAAAAATCACAGGAAAAAGTATGCTCATAGTGGGAAGTGAGTCTCATGGAATTCGATTAGAAGCACAATCACTGGTAACAAAGCGCATTACCATTCCAGGGAATGGGGGTGCAGAATCACTCAATGCGGCTTTGGCTTCTGCTATATTGTTAGATAATTTATTGCGATAATTGCGCGGCATAGTAAGCTAGGCCTTGCCGATACATTGCATTGTGTTTTGTTTAAAGAGTTGTAACTGTTTAGGCAAAATTTGGCGCCCATAATCAATCTGGATGGGCAATGGTTTGCTCCATTATAAAATACCTGTAATGGCCCGTACCGAACAACTTGGCACCCACCAGCTTAGTGTCATCCCAATTTACCTGAATTCTTTGCGACAGCTTACAACCAAATAGAATTCCAATCAAAAACGCTCTGCAGAGATACCCAATGAAACAATTTGGGAAATCAGCCATTGTTTATAGTGGAATTAAAATACCCCTTTGCTTGGTTTATATTTGTTGTAAATTATGCAGGCGGGAATTCGGGTTAAACTGGATGAATTTATTCATACATACTATCGACATAGGTTGTTGAGGGGTTCCCTTTTTGCCCTTGTAGCTTCGGTGTTTTTATGTGCATTTATCTTTTTATTGGAGAATAATCTTTGGTTTTCTGTTTCAGTAAGATTCTGTTTACTCTGGTTTATATGTCTTGGATTTTCTTTTTTATTGGTTTACGGTGTCATTTTTCCGTATCTCAAAATGCGGGGTGTAGGGAGGGTACTTTCACACAAAGAGGCTGCAAACTTTATAGGTATGCATTTTAATGATGTTCAAGACAAGTTACTGAATTTATTGCAAATGGAAGAGATGGCAAAACATTCGGAAGCCAATAATATGCTTTTGGCAGGGATTGAGCAGAAAACACAATCGCTCAAGGCATTTCCTTTTTTGATGGCTTTAGATTGGAAAAAACACCGTAAATGGATACTTCGTTTGAGCGTGGTTTTTTTGTTTTTAGTAGCCCTTGTTCTTTCTCAATCTTCAGGAATTTTGTTGGGTGCTAAACGTGTTTTTAATTATCAAAAAGAATATATCCAAGAAGCCCCTTTTCAGCTTTTTGTCGATCAGTCAAAGTTAATTGTAGATCAGGATTCCCGTTTTGTTTTAGACATTAAGGCCTCTGGCCTTATGGTCCCAGATTTTGTGGATGTTGTTTTGGACAATCAATCCATTCGCGCGAGAAAATTGGATGCCGACCATTTTCAATATGTATTTGAATCTGTTCATGAAAACACCCCCTTTAGATTGGAATCTATGGGATTCTCACTGGGTGGATATGTCTTAACGGCAATCAAAAAACCCCGGTGGCAATCCTTAAATGTGAAGGCGTATTTCCCCTCATATACTGGTTTTGTGAACGCCGAAATGACAAATCCCGAAACACTATTGGTTCCAGAAGGCACTCGTTTGGTCTGGGAATTACGTGGTTTGAATGTGAAAGCTTGGCAGTTAAATAATTCTTCTAATAAGGGTAAAATTTTCTTTGCCAAAGAGGGCGAGACTACTCAAATTGAGTATATCGCCCGAACTAACGAATGCTTACGGTTTTCAATGAAAGGACCTAATGGGTTTTCAGTTGATACGTTTACCTCAAATTTGGTTGTACAAGCCGATGAATATCCATCTATTCAGGTAGATGCTTTGCCCGATAGTGTAAGATTGGGGACCTGGTATTTTTTGGGTCTGGCAAATGATGATTACGGATTAAAAGAAGTTTTGTTTTTGTCTCGAATCAAACATATTGGATTGCGCACCAAAGACAGTGGGTGGTCCAAAAAAATATTGTTTAATGGATTGGGAATAAATATACCTGTGATGCACGCGATTGATTTGCTGTCAATGGGTTTGCAAAGTGGAGAAGAATTAGAATACCAATTTGTATTGCGTGACAATGATGCAATTCATGGAGGCAAGGTGTTTCGCACTTCGATTCGCACTTTGGAAGTAACTTCTGAAAAAGAAGTACTGCGCGAATTAGAAAAACAAGAGGCTACTATATTAAAAGGTATGGGTAATTCTGCAAAGGCACTGAAGGAACTTCAAAAGGAGGCTGCGAAATTGCAGGAAACCATGCAAAGGCAAGCCATGGATTGGGATGGAGAAAATAAGGTCAAAAACTGGCTTAATGAACAACAAAAACTGGTGGAAACCCTCAAACAAATTGATAAAAAACAAATCCAAATTAGCATTCAAAAAAAGAATTTATCGCCCGTTTCTGCAGAGCTTGAGAAAAAAAAAGATGCATTAAATGAGCGTATAAAGCAATTGACTAATCCCGAAATGCAAAAATTGATAAACGAGATCAATGCCTTATTAGAGCAAAAGGCAAACAAAGAACAGTTAAATGAAAAGATGCAAAAATTGAGTCAGTTGGGTCAAGAAACCGCAAAGGAATTGGATAAATTGATGGAGCAGCTAAAGGAATTAGAACTAGAGGAGGCCATGGTAAATCAGTTGGAAAAGATTCAGGAATGGGTAGATAAGGAAGAAAATTTATCTGTGCAAACCGATAAGGAGAAGGGGAAAGAGACATCTGAAGACATTATACAGAAACAAGAAAAGCAGAATGAGGCTTTACTGGATATAGAAAAGGGCATTCAAGACATACGCAAAAAAAATCAAGAATTGGAAAAGCCGATGGATTTAAAGATGGGAGAACAACTGCGCAAGGAGGCTGGCAACGAGTCTCAGAAAGCCTCACAAGAGTTGCAGAATAACCGTAAACCCGCTGCATCTGAAAAAATGCGAAAGTCTGCTCAGAAAATGAAAGAAGCAATGCAGGAGATGCAGGAAAATTTTGAGCAGGAACAGAACAAAAGATTAGCAGAGGACTACCAAACCCTGAGGGCTTTGCTGGAAAATCTCATTGAGGCTTCGAACAGACAAGAAGCAATTTTTATTGAAATGCAAAAAGTAAATCCTGAAAACCCCAAATTAGTTGCTCTCAACAAAGAACAAATGCGGCTAAAAGAGTCTTTATTGTTTATAGAAGATAGTTTGATGGCCTTGTCTAAAAGACAGCCCATGATAAATAATTTTGTAAGCAAAGAGATGCTTAGGGTGAACACACAAATGGCCATGGCGTTAGAGGAAATGAAAGTGCGTGGAATTGCTTCAGCGGCCATGCATGAACAATATGTTATGACTGGACTCAATAATCTGGCTGAGATGTTGATGGAAAGTTTGCAAAATATGCAACAAAAGATGTCAAGTCAACAAAAGCAGGATGGGAAGAAAAGTTGTAACAACCCAAATAACGCTGGATCAGGAAAAACTGGAAAGCCCAAGCCCAGTGATAAGTTATCAGATGCACAGAAAGAACTCGGTGAAAAATTACAAAAATTACAAAATCAGAAACGAGTCAAACCACCACAATCTGGCAAATCTCAATCAGGAGGAAAAGCGGAAAAAGCGGGAGAATCTGGAGAACCCACCCAGCGAGAGTTAAGTGAAGGTTTGGCCAAAATGGCCTTAATGCAAGAGGCGCTTCGCCGTCAGGTGGAACAACTTCGAAAACAGCTCGGACAGGAGGGTAAACAGGGGATGTCTAATTCGCTATTGGAGATTGAAAAATTGATGAATCAACAGGAAAAAGATATTGTTAATGGGCGTTTGAATCAACAGTCTATGGAACGGCAAAAACAAATTATGACACGCTTGTTGGAAAACGAAAAGGCTGATAGAAATCAAGATCAAGAAGTGCGCCGTGAATCCAATCGAGCCGAAGAAAATTCGCCCGAAATACCCCAAGAAATGGCAGATGTTTTGAGAACGAAGATCAGAGAAAGGGAGCAGCTACGATCGGTTCAGCCAATATTCAAGCCCTATTACAAACAAAGCGTGCAGAAATACCTACAGATTTATTCGCGGTAAAAGTATCTTTGTACTCTCATGTCGAAGATTACCATTACCGCTGCCCTTCCTTATGCCAATGGGCCCATACACATTGGCCATTTGGCTGGGGTTTATATTCCTGCCGATATCCACGCCCGTGTCCAACGGTTGCGGGGTGAAGAGGTGCTGTTTATTTGCGGTAGCGACGAGCATGGCGTGCCAATTACGCTGAGGGCAAGGAAAGAGGGCGTTACCTCACAAGATGTGGTGAATCGCTACCATAAAATCATCGGTGATTCGTTCAAGGAATTGGGCATATCGTTCGATATCTATTCGCGCACGTCGAATGCCACTCACAAAGAATTGTCGCAGGTATTTTTTAAAAATCTTTACGAGAAAGGGGCCTTCAAAGAGATTCGCTCCGAGCAGTATTTCGATGAGCAGGCGGGGCAGTTTTTGGCAGATCGCTATATTGTTGGTACTTGTCCATCCTGCAAAAATGAAGGTGCTTACGGCGATCAGTGCGAAAAGTGTGGGAGTACGTTGAGCCCAACGGAATTGCTCAATCCCAAATCGGCGTTGAGTGGCACCGTTCCTGTGATGAAAGAAACGGTGAACTGGTACTTGCCTTTGGATGAAATTCAAGAGACCTTTTTGAATGAATGGTTGGGTGGAAAATCGCATTGGAAGAGCAATGTGTTCGGACAGTGTAAGAGTTGGTTGAATGAGGGTTTGAGGCCCAGGGCGATGACCCGCGATTTGGAGTGGGGTGTGCCTGTGCCTTTAGAAGGCGCAGATGGTAAGGTGTTGTATGTGTGGTTTGAAGCGCCCATTGGATACATTTCGGCCACCAAAGAATTGCGTCCGAATGATTGGGAGCAATGGTGGACGGGTGATTCTCATTTGGTGCATTTCATTGGCAAGGACAACATCGTATTTCATTGTATCATTTTCCCGGCGATGTTGTATTTGCGCGGCGATGGATATGTGTTGCCTGAACAGGTGCCGGCGAATGAGTTTTTGAATTTGGAAGGACAGAAAATATCGACCAGCAGAAATTGGGCGGTGTGGTTGAATGAATATTTGGAAGAAATGCCGAACCGAAAGGATGAGTTGCGGTATGTGCTGACCTCGATCGCCCCTGAGACCAAGGACAGTGAGTTTACCTGGAAGGATTACCAAACCCGTGTAAATTCAGAGTTGGTGGGGATTTTAGGCAATTTCGCCAACCGTGTGTTGGTGTTGATGCAGAAATATTACGAAGGGGTGATGCCTGCGGTGGGTGCCGTGCGTGAGCCTTATGCACTGTTTGATCTCGGTAGTGCGGGTGATCATCCCATGGTTGTCGAGTATCTGCGTCCGGTAGTTGATTTGTTAAACAACTATCAGTTCCGCGATGCGCAATTTAAAATGATGGAATTGGCCCGATTGGGGAACAAATATTTGGCCGAACACGAGCCTTGGAAGTTGGTGAAGACCGATGCTGAGGCAACGGCGATGGTGTTGAGTGAGGCGGTGCAGGTGCTATACAATTTGGCTTTACTGATGGAACCGTTTATGCCGGATGCGAGCAGCCGTTTGTTGTCGCAGTTGGGTGTTGAGGTATCTACCGATGATAAACAACCGTTCTGGTTGTCTGGGCCGCAGCCCGGCAAATGGTTTGAGTTGGCTGAAGGACATACACTGGGCGCTGCGGGCTTGTTGTTTCAGAAAATTGAAGATGATGTGATTGAGGCGCAGATTGCGAAGTTGCAGGCAACAGCGGCGCGCTGAAATCGATGGATTTGGTGGCAACGAGCTCTACAAATTCTTTGCATGAGTCGGTACCCGATGGATTGACAAACACTTATGAGATCAGCATGGATTGTGCTGATGCAGAATTGAGCAAGGGGCCGAAGAGGATTATCAGGCCAGTTGCTGCTGGGGTTTTGAAAAGATTTTTCATGGTTTTTCAATTCCAACATTATTTCCATGATGTAATCGGGGTTTGAATTGATTTTTACCTTTTGGTAAACAATGTGAACTTATTTTTCTACAATCGATTACAGGATTAACAATGTGTTGATATTCTGGTCATTCGCATGGGTTCGATTTGGGTAAAAAAGGGGGGGAGGCCGATGGCCTCCCCTCCTTTTAATTGAATCAATACGAATCGCCTAGGGCGAATAATGGATTGGCTTAGAAAGAATAACGCAATCCCAACTGCATGCCCCAAGTGGTTGAGGTGCTTACGATAGGACGGAAACTTTCAACAGGCAACACACCGTTTACAGCATTGAAGTTGTAAGTGCCATTGGTGGCGTTGTATCTCAATACACCACCGTTGCTTACAGTCATTTGCTTGCGGATACCCCATGCAGGGTTGATCATGTTACCAATGTTCAAGATATCAGCACTCAATTGCAATGTGTGCTTGTTCTTGCCAATGTTCTGGGCAATGTCCTGCAATAAACGCAAATCGAAGCGGTGCAACCACGGTAACAAACCACCGTTGCGCTCAACGAATTGGCCTTTGTGGGCGCTCAAATATTTGTCTTGTGCAACGTAGGCATCCCAAGCTTTGGCTTGGTCAGCAGCGGTGATGGTCTTAGCACTTACGACTAGGTCAGAGAATTTGATATCCGAAGATGCATGTACGAACAACAAATCGTTACCCGTTAAACCATCGTTGTTGATATCGGTTGAGTAAACATAACTGTAGCGACCTGGGTTGTAACCATCGTAAACCAAACTTACGGTGGTAGCGAAACGATTGCCATATTCAAACTTCTTCGAAATGTTGGCAATCACACGGTTGGGGGTAGAGTATTCAGAAATGGCCAACTCTTGTGCGTTGTTTCCGCCCACGGTGCGGTTATTGCTCCAAGCTGATGCCGCTTGAGAACCAGGGTTAGACGTAATGTCTTTGGTGTTGTTGAAAGCGTAACTAATTGATCCGATCAAGCCTTTTTTGAAGTTGCGGCTCAAAGTGAATGCTGCACTCAAGCCACTGCCTAGGTTGGTGTTGCTCAAAACCATCGCTTCACGCACGGTTCCAACATAAGAGCGACTTGCGGCTTTCTTGTAAGCAGCACGCTCCCATTCTGTGCCAGTGAAATACGTCGTGTCAGCCTTCGCATAGTTGGCGTTGTACTGATAAACACCGTTCAGTTCCTTGGTGTAGATGATATCAGCAGAGAAATCCAAATCGAAAGGCAATTTCTTGTCGATTCCGATGCTAGTTCTCCAAACCTGAGGAAACTTGAAGTTGTTGTCTACCTTGGCAAATGATGCACCCGATGGCAATGTGCCAGGGGTGGTTGGGAACTTGTTCAAGTAAGTAGTTGGGTCGGCATTGAAAATGTAACCGGCCAAATCAGCCGCTTTGGTTACCTCTACAGTTGCTTGCACACCATAGGCGTTTGAAGGCTGGTTGGTGAACCAAACGAAAGGCAAACGACCGGTGAAGACACCTGTTCCACCTCGGATAATTAAATCTTTGTCGCCGTTAACATCGTAGTTGAAACCTACTCGGGGCGATACCAAAGGAGAACCTGCGGGCCAGTTGTTGGGGTTGTATTTGATGGCAGTTCCTGAAGGGTCTTTAAACAAAGCCGCGGTATCGTATTTAGCGAAGCCAGCATTGGCTTTAGACTCAGAAGTGTAAATGGGTACATCCACACGCAAACCTGCGGTGATTTTCAGTTTCTTGCTGGCACGGAATTCGTCTTGCACGTACCCAGCCAACTGACCGAACGACAATTCAGCACCCACTGGGGTATCATCGCCACCGTAACCATAAGTCAAAGCATAAGCAGAAGGAGCCTTGCCGTTCAAGAACTGACTCAATGAATCGTAACGATAGTAGCTACTACCATAGCGTTGGAATGCGTTACCCACATACATCTGATCGTACGCTACACCCGCAGTGATGGTGTGCTTTTTCATGTTGTAGGTAATGTTGTCAATGAACGACAAAGTGTTGTTGCTTACTTTGTTGTTATAGCTGAACAACTCATAACCGAAGCTCATGTAGTTGTCACCGCCTTTTTTAATATCTACGAATGGGAACGGTGTGCTGTTGGTTCCACGGGCATCGGTGATGCTGGTGTAGGTCAGCAATAATTGGTTACTCACTTTGTTGCTTAAATTGCTCTTCAATTCACCCGCTAATGACCATACTTTATTGTCAAAAGAGTAGTTTGAATTTGCAAAGCTCATTGAATTGTTACTCCAACGGTTTGAAGATGAACGTGGGTTTGGTGCAGAAGTACCATTCAATACTTGGTCGTTGGCATTGCTGACGGAAGTGTAACGCAAGCTGAATTTGTGCTTGGCAGAAATGTTCCAATCAATACGGGCCAAGAATTTTTGGTTGGCAGTGATAAAATTGCCCAGATTTTCGTAATCGCCGGTTTCGTAACCGTATTTTTCTTTCAAGTGCGTGCGAACCAAATCCAAGTCCGTAGCCAACGTACGCGACAAATTTGGATCAGAAACGCTTTGGCCAGTACCTGGACGAGATGCTTTCCATTGCAAACCAGGCAACGATGTTTTCTCGTTTTCGTAGTTCACGAAGTAGAAGATTTTGTCTTTTACCAAGGCACCACCCAAACGGAAACCCACAATGTTGGATGAGGTTTTCTTTTGTTCGCCCAAGTCAAAGGTATCTACTTTGGTACCGTTGAAGCTTTCGTTGCGCATCAAAGTGTAAACGGATGCTGTGGTTTTATTTGAACCACTTTTGGTGATGGCGTTGATACCAGCACCGGTGAAGTTTGACTGACGTACATCGAAAGGAGAGATGTTCACCTGAACGGCTTCAATCGCATCCAAAGAAATGGGCTGCGCATCGCCACCGGGCAAGTTTTTGTCGCTCAAACCGAAGTTGTTGTTAAAGTTGGCACCATCAATTGTGATATTATTGAAGCGACCATCGCGACCATTGAAACTACTACCGCTTCCGGCTTGAGGAGTCAAACGGGTGAAATCACTGATTGAACGAGAGATGGTTGGCAGGGTGTTGAGTGTGCGACTGTTGATGTTCATGTTGCTACCGGTTTTGCTTGCGTTACGAAAATTGCTCACAACTACGCCACCGATTTTCTCCGTGGTGAAATCGGCGTCTAATTTGAAGTTTTCACCCAGTGTCAGGAACACATCGGTAAATACGATGTCTTTCAAGCCAGGCGCAGAAATGGTCACGGTGTAAGGACCGCCGGCATTTAAGTTAGAGATGTCGTACCCTCCCTCTGAACGGGTGTTTGCGGTGTACGTTGCTGTGGTGGTGGTTAAGACCGCTTTGATGGTAGCGTTTTCTACTGCGGTGTTTCCATTGGTAACAACGCCACTCAAGTAAGCGGTAGTTACCTGTGCCAATGCACTTCCTGTAAAGAAGATGGCGCAGATAATGATTGAAAGGTTTTTTTTCATTTTTTTTGGCTATTTGTAGTAAGCGAAGTAACAAAATGAAAGTTTCATTATTGTTAATTATTTATTAACAAAGTGATTGCCGATGTAATTGTTGATTTTTATTTTTTAACAAAACGGTGCTTCGTTGTATGGATTTGAAGGCAATGAAGGAGATAGCACAGTGGTATGAAAAAAAAGAGGGCGTGTTCTTGCAAAGTAATGTGAATCCTTGTATATTTGCTGCCCTTTTAAGCATTTTCAATCATGACCAAACGCACATACCAACCCTCGAACAGAAAACGCAAGAACCGTCACGGTTTCCGTGAAAGAATGGCAACTGCCAATGGTCGTAGGGTTTTGGCTGCTCGTCGCAAACGCGGTCGTGAAAGTCTTACAGTATCTAACGAACGCAGTCACAAGGGTTAATCACCTTTGTCTGTGCAAGCAAGGCAATGACTTCGAAGGTGTTGCCATATCGTTTGGGACAGGCTTTCGGTAAAACCGAGAAGCTCAGTAGTAAAAAAATTGTCGCCGGATTGTTTCAGTCTGGCGTTTTTGTTTCAAAGTATCCGCTGCGTGCCAATTTGTTGATTACAGAATTACCCGTGCCAGGGGTTCCGGTGCAAGTGGTGTTTACGGCCAGCAAACGAAAGTTCAAGCGCGCTGTGGATCGCAATTTTGTAAAGCGCCGTTTGCGTGAAGTCTATCGCCAGAACAAACTACCATTGTATCAAGCCATCGAATCGAAAAGCATTACCTTGGCCATCGCCTTAATGTATACGGGCAGTGAACTTCCAGAAATGAAGCAGTTGGAGAAGTCGTACCAAGTGCTGTTAAAAAAAATCTACGATGTGCTCGAATTGTCCAACCCCTAAAACGCCATTGTCGGAGGATGCTCAGAAACGGTCGTTGCCGGGTAGGATGGTGAATGGTTTGCTGTTGGCATTCATTCGTGTGTATCAATATGTCCTATCACCGCTGCTGCCCAACAGTTGTCGGTTCGTGCCCTCTTGCAGCCAATACGGTGTGCAAGCCTTGCAGAAACACGGTCCATTCAAGGGTTTTTGGCTTACGACCAAGCGAATTTTGCGTTGTCATCCTTGGGGTGGGAGCGGGTATGATCCGGTGCCTTGATCGACAAGGTGATTTTGGACGGATGGGAAGGGAAGTGGTCGCAACCATAAAATCCGATTATACTTGCTATTGAATGGGGAAATCACTATCTTCGCAGCCCTAATTTTATAGCCAAATGAATACCAACCACTACGAGACCGTGATCATTTTGACACCCGTGCTCTCTGAGCAACAGATGAAAGACGCTGTTGCAGGCTTCAGAGAGTTGATCACCGGCAATGGAGGGGAGTTAGTCCACGAAGAAAATTGGGGACTAACCAAATTAGCCTACCCTATCCAGAAAAAAGGCACGGGATTTTATCACTTGTTCGAATTCAAGGCAAGCCCGGAATTCATCAAGTCTTTCGAACTGGCTTTCCGCCGTGACGAGCGTGTATTGCGCTACCTAACTGTGAAGTTAGATCGTTGGGGTGTGGATTTCAACCACCGCAAACGCAACGGGGAGCTTCGTACAGTAACACCACAAGGTGAAAAAGTCATTGTAAAAAAGAAAATCATAATTGAGGAGGCAGTGTTATGAGCAAAGATTCAAATTTTATTTTCAACCAAACACCGCAAGTACTTCAAAAGAAGAAATATTGTAGGTTCAAAAAACACGGTATTAAATATATCGATTTCAAGGACGGAGAATTTTTGTTGAAGTTCATAAATGAACAAGGTAAGATTTTACCTCGTCGTATCACCGGTACCTCTTTGAAGTATCAACGTAAAATTTCCATAGCGATTAAAAGGGCACGTCACATTGCATTGTTGCCTTTTGTTGCTGATGGACTAAAATAAATAGGAGAAATATAACATGAAAATAATTCTCAATCAAGATGTAAAAACCCTTGGACTCAAAGATGATGTTGTTGTCGTAAAGGATGGGTATGGGAGAAACTTTTTAATCCCTACAGGAAAAGCCAAATTGGCTTCAGAAGGTGCATTAAAGATGTTGGCAGAAGACATTCGCCAACGCTCCTTCAAATTAGATAAGCTGCGTAAAGATGCCGATTTGTTGGCGGGTAAATTAAATGGTTCAACCATTAGTGTAACTGCGAAAGCAGGTAATAGTGGCAAAATATTTGGCTCAGTTACCAGTTTACAAGTAGCCAATGCTTTAAAAGACAAAGGATTTGATGTAGATCGTCGTAAGATTGTTTTTGATGATATCAAAACCATTGGTGCTTACGAAGTAAATATCAATTTATTCAAAGATATTAATGTTAGCATTACACTTGAAGTAGTTGCAGCCTGATAGTTTTATTTAATATGCATTAGGCCGGCCATCAGGTCGGCCTTTGTTTTTTAGTTTGTATATTTGGAAACAATATGTGGGATAAAATCGCCTTTTTTATAATCAAGAAACGCACCTATTTCATACTAGCGATTTTGGTTTTTACTGGTATAATGGGGTATTTTGCTACCAAGGTAGAGATTGACTACCAAGCACCAACAATTGTTCCAAAAAATGATCCAAATTTTCAAGAGTATTTGCAATTTCAAAAATCGTTTGGGGATGACAATAATAAAATCGTTCTGGGATTTACCAGTCTAAAAGTATTTAATTTGGCGGAATTTGGACATTTGTTCAGATTTTGTGAAGGCTTATCAAAATTGCAGGGTGTTAAACAAGTTCTTTCTCCAACACACTTACTTGCATTAAAACTAGATACCGGTGAAAAATTCGTCTTAAAACCTTTCATTGCCAATTTCCCAAGAACCCAAACAGACCTAGACAGTTTAAAAATGGCATTTTTAAATATGCGATTTTACCAAGGACTTTTATACAATGAGTCAACTGGATCGGCTTTGGTATTGCTTATTGTAGATAAAAAAACGATTGATACTAAATCCCGTATTCGTCTTATGGAAGAAATTAAAACCATGGCTGATGGGTTTGAAAAAGAAATACATGCTGAAATGCATATCAGCGGATTACCCTATGTGAAAACAGATATTGCAACTACGGTCCGCAAGGAAATTATTTTATTTACAGTAATTGCTTTTTTGGTAACAGCACTCTTGCTTTTTTTATTTTTTCGAAGTTTAAAAACCCTTGTTATAGCCATAACTTTTATTGCATTTGGGGTCATAACTATGTTTGGTTTGGCCGCATTGTTGGAGTATAAGCTTACATTAATTTCTGGTACTTTACCCCCTTTGTTGGTTGTTGTCGGGGTTCAGAATTGTATTTATCTCATTAATAAATACCACGAAGAATTTCGCCGACTCAAGGACAAAAACACAGCCTTAATTCGTGTTATATCGAATGTAGGCATTGCCAATTTTCTGATTAATTTTACGACTGCTGTGGGTTTTGGAACTTTTTATTTTACCAAAATTCAGACGCTTGAGCAATTTGGATTGCTTGCATTTGTTACCATTAATATCATATTCATTGTCAATATCATTGGAATTCCTGTTGTATACAGTTTTATATCTGCCCCAAGTGATAATCAAGTAAATCACCTTAATAATCGCAATGTGGGTTTTTTCCTAGATTGGATTAAGTTTATGGTATTTAACCGTAGACGGAGAATTTATTTTTTTTTCCTTTCAATCACCATTCTGAGTGCAGTATTTATTTTGCGCCTTCGCCCCTTGGCGTTTGTAGTTGATGATATACCCCACAATTCAAAAATTTATAAAGATTTGGGGTATTTCCAAGATAATTTTCATGGGGTATTGCCCTATGAAATAGTCATAAAAGCAGTCGATGAGGGCGATATTATGAATCCAGTAATTTTAGACAAAGTCAATCGTCTCCAAAAAGCCCTCAAACGCTTTCCTGAACTCTCTAAACCCATGTCTTTGATTGAGGTTCTATCTTATGCCAACCAGGTGGTCAATGATAATAATTCAAATTTTTATCGTCTTCCCAATAGCATAAATTTGGCTGATATTGCCGCAAGAATGCCCGAAGAAAAGTTCAAAAAATCGAGTAATTTTATGCATGGTTTGATTGATAGTTCTCATTCTAAACTACGAGTTAGTTATCAGATAAAAGATGTTGGTTCCGATAAATTTGAAATTATCAACCAACAAATTAAAGGTATACTGGAACACCATTTTCCTTCCCAGGAATATAGCACAGAGATTACTGGCACTTCACCGATATTTTTAAAGGGTGTTTCTTATTTGTTGGGTAGTTTGCGTAGTGCGACATTTTGGTCTCTTATTATTATTTCCCTCACAATGGGTTTTTTATTTCCTTCTTTTCGAATGGTTATCATCGCTATTTTGCCAAATGTTATCCCACTTTTAGTTACGGCAGGTGCCATGGGTTATTTCGATATTCCCTTGAAGCCATCTACGATATTAATTTTTAGTATTGCTTTTGGTATTACCGTTGATGCGACCATTCATTTTATTATTTGTTTTCGCAGAGAATTGGTCAAAATGAATCGAAGTGTTCGCGAGGCCATTGACCATACAATTAAGGAAGTGGGTTTGAGTATGTTGTATAGTATGGCTGCAATTTGTGCAGGATTCTTAATCTTTATTTTTTCTGATTTTCAAGGTACACAAGCAATGGGATATCTAACGGGATTAACACTTTTCATGGGAATGACTGCGAATTTATTGCTTCTCCCTTGCTTTATTCTTTCGTTTGAGAAATATCTCAATTCTAAAGATGAACTCTCAGAACAAGTTTTTGAAATACCCGATTAAATCTTAGAATGTTTCTGCTGGTCGATGCATTTCTCTATGAAATATCGAACAAAGCTGGGTCATAGCAAGCGAGTATTGTAAATTCTGAAATGTAATTGGGCGTAATGGTTTGCTTTGCAAACAATGTAGGTTGCATGAAGTGTTAAATTAGCTGGTTGCAGCCTCTCAAATCAGTAAAATCGATTCGACCCAACATTTCAAATGAGCCATCTTCCCAAACTCGTCCCAAATCATCTGTGGCAATAAACGAACAACTATGAATATTTGCCAGATCTATAACACAAATTCTTCCTGTTTTTCCTGGCGATAAAAATGTTCTGAAATCGACTGGGTCTTGTATTACAATTTTCATCCATGGTGGGCCAAAGAATATACCCTCTTTTGGCGCATAAGCTTGGCTTAACATTTCTGTCATTCCATATTCTGAGTGGATATTTTTGCACCCAAATGATGTAGACAATATTCTATGTAATTCGTTCCTGGTCAATTCATTTCCTCGACCTTTCATTCCACCAGTTTCCATTATTATGGTTCGAGTCCATAGGCGGTTTTGAATTATTTCTGCCATAGACAATAAGGAAAAAGCTACCCCAAAAAGGAGAGTAGGGATTTCATTTTTTTCATTAGAGTCGATGATTTTGGCAAGGTCGTGATACTGATCTAAGTAAAAACCACTTTTAGGTTTTCCCTTTTGTATCATTTTATCTACCATATAGATCAACGAAGATCCTTCTCGCTCTATATAGGAAGGCAATAACCCAATGACACAATATTGTTCAATTCTTCCATACTGCATTTCGAAACCTTGTGTAAAACTTTGTTCATAAATTGAAAGGTCGTAAACCATGTGTTTGGATCGAATGTGATTGCGTGTTCCTGAGCTTTCAAATGTTGCTTCTAAAACCTTGCATTGACTGTTAAGTACAGAATGGGTTTTAAAAAATTCTATGGGTAAAAAAGTAAATTCACGGGGATTGAAAAGAGTCTCATTTTCGGAAATATATTGCCCTTTATCAGGAGTCACTGCTTGGACATGTCGAGTCCAATTGTTAAAAACAGCAGTATTTTTTAATTGATATCGATATATTTCACGAGCCCATTGCGTAAATTTGGAATGGGGAATGGCAAATAAATTTTTTTTTATAGCAATAAGATCTTTTTGCATCACACTTTGTTTGGTTGCCTGTGAAGGAGACAAAAATACAATCAGTTTTTTGCCAAAAATTGATTTTTTAGGTATTTATAAGATTGGGAGTGGATTGGGGTATGATAGCTCGGTTCATATCGATATAAAATACAGTGATGGCAATGGGGATATTGGTTTAGACTCAAATTATAATTTTTTCCCCTTTGCGATAAATGACCCTGCGTATTTTAATTTATTGATTTATTATCAGCATAAACAGGGGGGTATATGGGCTTATCCGATGAATCCCTTGTTGCTTCCTCCCGATACGCTGGTTCTTCACCAACGAATCCCTGTTATAACTCCTTCGGGCAGAAACAAAGCCATTCAGGGCGAGATTAATATTGTTCTCCCTGCCAGGCCTTTTTCCTATCGTGGTGATTCTGTTCGGTATAGCATTCAATTGATTGACCGCGCGCTTCAAAGAAGTGGTGTAATCTTAACGAAGTCTATTTGGTTGGAACACCCATAAATTCAAATTAATTCGATAGTTTTGTATTGGTATGGTATTTTGGCATGTTGTTTGTCAAATTCTGCATTGGAAATGAAACAGGTATTATTTATTTTTTGTCTCATTACGGGGAGTTTGGTTTATGCCCAGCGATCACAAATCATTGGATTTGTTGATTCAGATGTAATTTTAGCCAAAATGCCTGAATATCGTGCAGCCCAAAAAGACTTAGATGACATTGGTGTGAAATTTCAGGCAGAAGCGCAAAAAATGCAAATTGCATTAGAACAAATGCAACGCGATTTTGTGGCCGAAGAAATTCTGCTCACCCTTGATCAAATTCGAAAAAAAAAGGAGATTATCGGTAAAAAAGAAGCCGAGGTAATGGCATTTCGAGAAGAAAAATTTGGTCCTCTGGGAGCGCTTTATGTTGAGCGTTCTCGACTTATAAAGCCCCTACAAGACAAGGTATTTGAAGCAATCCAAACGGTTGCAAAGAAAGAAGGGTATGCGTTTATTTTTGACAAATCTGGCGGCGCATTGATGTTGTATGCCGATCAAAAATTTGATAAAACCCTGGAAGTAATGGAGGCATTGGGAATCTCTACCGAGGATATGCCCAATGCGATATCCTCTCCTGTAAGACCAAATACTCAAAATCGAGGACAGATCATAAATCCTTCTGTTGTTCCACCTCCGACCAGTGAGAAAGAAGAATAAATAAAAAAATAAAAACCACAACCAAATATGAAAAAAACCATCCTGATCATTGCCACCATTTTTTTTATGACACTGGGTTCTTTTGCCCAAGCCCAAAAAATAGGCACCATTAACACTGCACTTGTAATTGATACCTTGCCTGCAAAAGATTCTGCACTGGCAAAACTGGCAATGATTGAGCAGGGATATTCTAACCGATTAAGAGACTTGGATGCCGAGATGCAAAATAAAGAGAAAGACTACCAAGCCAAAGTAGCAAGTAAGGCCACTCCAGCGCAGTTAGAGTTGATTACAAAGAGTTTCCAACGTCTTCAACAAGAGGCCCAAGAAACACAAGAGACTGCAAAGTCAGAACTGCAACAAGAACAAGCAAGATTGTACAAGCCTATCGTGGATGCTGTAAAGAAAGCAACGGCAGAGGTTGCCAAAGCCAAAGGATACTCTCATGTTATTGATAATTCTCAAGGGGCTGTTTTTTGGAGTGCGAGTATTTCAGATGATCTTACTGGGGCAGTCATTGCCCAAATGTTAAAAAAATAAGCATTTGGCGTAACTATATTTGAAGGACTGCTGTATAACAGCAGTCCTTTGTTTTATGAAGCAAGGTAAAATAGGCATATTTGATTCTGGTTATGGTGGACTTACTGTCATGCGGAATATTGTCAATGTTTTACCGGGACTTGACTATGTATATCTGGGTGACAATGCCCGAGCCCCCTATGGGAATCGTTCTTTTGAAACAGTGTATCAATACACATTAGAATCGGTCAATTGGTTGTTTGATCAGGGTTGCGAGTTGGTTATTTTGGCTTGTAATACCGCTTCAGCCAAAGCACTTCGACAAATACAGCAAATAGATTTGCCCAAGCGAAGTGACAACAAAAGGCTATTGGGCGTTATTCGGCCCAGTACTGAATCGATTGGAAGGTATACAAAAACCGGAGTTGTGGGTATTTTGGGCACGGTGGGCACTGTTAATTCTGAAACATACCCTAAAGAAATTGCTCGATTTTTCCCAACTTTATTGGTTGAGCAAGAGGCTTGTCCCATGTGGGTGTATTTGGTAGAACTCAATCAAAGAGAGGGTGCTGGTGCCGAGTATTTTATCAAACTACATCTTGACCGAATATTGTCGCGAAATAACCAAATTGATACAATTCTGTTGGCTTGTACCCATTACCCCTTGTTAGAAAAAACCCTCAATAAGTTTATTCCACCCAATGTTCAATTGGTTTCGCAAGGCTTGATTGTGGCCGAGAGTTTGCAGGTGTATTTAGATCGGCATCCAGAAATAAGAACAATTCTTGGATCTGGGGCTACTCAGTCTTTTTATACCACCGATGACCCCCTTACATTCGAAACACAGGCATCCATTTTTTTTGGTGATTCCGTGCGTGTTCAACATGTTCAGATTGGATAGTTTAGTTGTGTAAACTGCAGTGTAATTTTGTTCGATGTTACCGTTACCCCTTCGTGAAATTGTAAAGTCGCTGCCTGAGAAGCCAGGCGTGTATAAATATTTCAATAATGAAGGAACAATTATATATGTAGGGAAAGCCAAAAATCTGAAAAAGAGGGTGTCGAGCTATTTCAATAAACAGCAACACGAAAACCGTAAAACAGCCATTTTGGTCAGCAAAATTATTGGCATTGAATACACGGTTGTGGATACTGAGATGGATGCGCTACTTCTTGAGAATAGCCTTATTAAAGAGTTACAACCCCGGTATAACATCAACCTCAAAGACGACAAAACATATCCTTATATTCGAATCACTGCTGAGCGTTTTCCAAAGGTTTACCCCGTGAGAATTGTTGTGCGTGATGGCAGTGATTATTTTGGTCCGTATGCCAATGTAAAGTTGATGTACACCGTACTCGATTTGGTTAAAATGCTCTATCCTACACGAAATTGTAATTTGGGGTTGACTGCAGAAAGCATTGCCGACGGAAAGTTTAATGTATGCATGGAATACCAGGTTGGAAGCTGCTTGGGGCCTTGCGAGGGATACCAAAGCGAAACGGAATATGAAGAGGGTATTTCCCAGATTAGATATCTGTTAAAGGGAAATTTGGGTGAGGTTAAGAAGCATCTTAAAGCATCAATGTTATCGGCGTCAAAGTCGTTAAAATTTGAAAAGGCCCAAGAGTTTAAGAATAAAATCGATGCCTTACATCACTATCAATCTAAGAGTACTGTTGTAAGTGTAACGCTGGGTGATCTGGAGGTATATAGCATAAGCAGTAATGAGAAGATGGCATTTGTAAATTTTCTTCGTGTAAGCCAGGGCTTGATTGTAGTGAGTCGAAATATTGAAATTCGCAAGAAGATGGATGAATCCGATGCTGAATTATTAGAGATTGCCATTGCCGAAATGCGCAGTTACTATGGCGATGATTGCAAGGAAATCGTTTTAGGCCAGATATTGAATATGGATTTTCCAGGAGTGCTAGTGGGCATTCCAAAGATGGGTGATAAAAAACGTTTATTGGAATTGAGTGTAAAAAACGCCCTTTTGTTTAAACAAGAAAAGATGTTGCAATATGCGAAAATGAACCCTGAAATTAGGGTTGATCGCTTATTGGAGCAGGTGAAAAAAGATCTTCGTTTACTGGATATCCCCAAGCATATAGAGTGTTTTGACAATTCAAATTTTCAAGGAACCTATCCAGTGAGTGCTTGTGTTGTATTTAGAAATGGAAAGCCTGCAAAAACAGAATACCGGCATTTTAATGTTAAAACAGTGGTGGGAGCCGATGATTTTGCTACCATGAAAGAAGTTATAACCCGCAGATATACAAGGATGATGGAAGAAGGAAATGCCTTGCCACAATTGATAGTTGTTGATGGGGGAAAGGGGCAATTGAGTTCGGCGGTTGAGGCGCTAAAATCCTTAAAAATTTATTCCAAGTTGGCCATCATTGGAATTGCCAAGCGCTTAGAAGAAATTTATTATCCAGGCGATTCGCTTCCAATGCACATCGATAAAAAATCTGAAACCCTCAAGTTGATTCAGCATATGCGAGATGAGGCACACCGATTTGGTATCAACCATCACCGCAATCGGAGAGACAAAGACACAATCAAAACTGCATTGACAGATATTCCAGGCGTCGGCAAAGAAACCGCCCGACAATTGCTCATTCATTTCAAAAGCGTTTCCCGAGTTAAAGAAGCCAGTATTGCCACACTCAGCCCAGTGGTTGGCGTTGCAAAAGCTAGCTTGATTGTACGTTTCTATCAGGGAGAAGTAAGTCCCATTGACGCGCGTAGTTCAGTTTCATAAGGCATTTAATTCGTGCATATAACACCTACATATCAACTCGAATGTTTGCTTTCAAAAGCCAGAAAAGAAGACTTTGCTTGTATTTTGTTAAGCAATCATTTTGAAGACCAATATGGGAGGTATGAATTGATGGCCGGTTTTGGTGAAACGCATCGTTTCCGTGATTTGAGTCTCATCCCTCAGGCATCACCAATCCCCTTGTTTGGTTATGTTGGCTATGATTACAAGAATAATATTGAGACAATGTTACACAGTAGGCACAGTGTGTTGGTTGAATTTGATAGATTGGGTTTTGTTTCTCCAAGGGAATGGGTTGTTTTAGGAAGGGACTCTCAAGTATTTGGAGATCCAAATTTGTTGCATTGTGACGCCATTGTTCAGCCTGATAATGACAAGGAATTACCCCAATGGCGTGCCCAAACCCTGCGAGAAGAGTATTTAAATATTGTTGAGAAAATTAAAACGCATATCGTTGAGGGTGACTTTTATGAAATGAATTATTGCATTGCATTTTCAGCTGAAATAATCCTAGATCCCTATGCGATTTTTCTCAAGTTGAATGCCATTTCACCAGCCCCATTTTCGGTATTTTTGAAAGACGGTGATCGGTTTTTATTGTGCGCGAGTCCAGAACGGTTCATTACACAATTTCAGGGAAAACTCATTTCTCAGCCCATTAAGGGAACCCGTAGGAGGTTGGGCGATTTTGCGCAATTAAAAAGTGATGCGATGCTATTTTCCCAAGATTTGGATGTCGCCAATGAACTCGTATGTTCTGAAAAAGATCGTTCAGAAAACATCATGATTGTCGATTTGGTGCGCAACGATTTGTCCCGTATTTGCCAAGTGGGTAGCGTGGTAGTTCCATCTTTGTGCTCGCTGCATTCTTTCTCTCATGTTCATCAGTTGATTTCCACAGTACAGGGAATACCCATTTTGGGAATCAGTTTAAAAGAAGTATTTCACGCAACTTTTCCCATGGGAAGTATGACTGGAGCTCCTAAAATTGCGGCAATGCAATACGCAGAAAAACTAGAAAATTTTTCTCGGGGCTTGTATTCTGGAAGTGTAGGCTATGTTTGGAACCAGGAATTTGATTTCAATGTGGTTATCAGGGCCCTTCAATATGATTCACAGACAAAATATCTCGCGTATGCTGTGGGTGGTGCAATTACATACGAGAGTGTTGCAGAAATGGAATATCAAGAATGTCTTGACAAAGCAGCGTCTATACTTTCAGTATTTCATCGGTAGGTCATGTGTAATGATTTTTATCACCGAGCCATAATATGAATGGGCTTGCAAAACATATTTTTCTCCAAAACCTTTTCACAACGCTCAAGCACCTTGGTTTCATTCGTTGCAATGAGATTAAATTACGACGCTATTCGGAAGGCATTTAAATTTCAAATTTATAGCCAACACCTTTTATGGTTCGGATAAATTTGTCGTCCAGTTTTTCACGAATCTTACGAACATGGACGTCAATGGTTCGGTCTACCACAACTACTTCTGTTCCCCAGACATTTTCTAAAATTTCATCTCTTGTAAAAACTCGTCCAGGACGGGAAGCCAAAAACAATAATAATTCAAATTCTTTTTTTGGAAATTGAATAGAAATTCCATGGTAAACGATGTTAAACTTTTCTCTATCAATAATAAGAATACCAAAGTCTAGTTTCTCATGTTCGATTTTTGGATAGTTGTTATTTTTTCGCAGGTGGGCTTTTACCCGACTCAATAAAATTCGCCCTCGAACTGGCTTTGAAATGTAGTCGTCAGCACCCGCCTCAAATCCTGCGATTTCAGCAAATTCTTCACTTCGTGCTGTTAGGAAAATAATGGGTATATTCTGGGTTGATTCAATCGATTTTAATTGCCTACAAGCTTCGATGCCGTCCATAACTGGCATCATGACATCCATAACAATAATGGCTGGGATTATTTTTTTTGCTTGCTCGATTGCCTGAGCCCCATTGCCTGCAACAGATACTTCAAAACCTTCTTTGGCCAGTGTATGTCTGAGTAATTCTAACACATCTTGATCGTCATCAACAATCAAAATTTTTTCTGTTTTGTTTATCATAACACCGCACAAATTTGTAAAACAATTATTATGCTATCAATGAATTAAAGTTAATTTTGCGTTAATAATTTATTTTGTTTTCTGGCGAATTTTTTGGCTGAAATTGAATGATTGTCTAGACAATGTCAGCGAAGTATTTCAAGTGGGTGAATTTTCACGCGATCACTTAGATTTTTGTTCAGAACCATTTCCAGTCTGAACAGATTTAAAAATTTCCTCTAGAGCGGAAGCAAGTTCTTCACCCCTTAATCCTTTTGCAATGATTTTTCCCTCTGGATCAAGCAAGACTGTGGAGGGAATTGAACGAATACCGTATGTTTTTCCTGCCGAACTTCCCCATCCCTGCAAGTCGCTGACATGTTTCCATTCAAGACGATCTTTTTCAATTGCAGCTTTCCACCGGTTTGGATCTTGGTCTAAAGATATACCATAAATTTCGAAACCCTTGTCTTTGAATTGGTTGTACATAATCACATTGTTTGGATTCTCTTTTCTACACGGACCACACCAACTGGCCCAAAAATCGAGTAAAACATATTTACCCCGCAGGGATTCCAATGACAAATTTTCTCCATTGGGTTGGGGTAAATTAATATCTGGAGCTTCAGCCCCAATCATTAACATTGCCTCTTCGGCAAAGCGGGTTTGGATAATTTTTGTATATCTTGAATTTGGATTTGCCTTTACGGAAGCATCTCTGGCCAGGGTTAATAATTCGATTGTGGGTTCTTGAATTAAATTATATTGTAAAATAAAGAATGGCAAAAAACTCGAACCTCTGGCTTTTGCAAAATTGACAAGGCTTTCGTTGCGGTTTGCAATAATCGCATAATATTGTTCTTGAAGTTTCCCCATTCTTGAATATCCTGGCTCAGAGTTGGGGTCAATTGTTGACGCTTCTGACTCTAAAATTTTGATGGAGGAAACAAAGGTTTCATTTAATTTCAATAATTCTTTTAAACCGAGACTTTCTTCAATATTTTTTCCGGTTACAGAATAAGTTAATCCTGTTGCAGTTACATCAACATTAATATCGGCTTGGGTGGAATTATCAAGGGCCAAATACACCATTTGCTTATCCACGATGGACAAGGCGCAGAAAATCATATCTTGGGTAGAACCCTTGATAACAAAATCTCCTTTTTTATCGGTGAATGTGCTGTCGATAAACACCAATTCCCCGGGAGTCATTTCAAACAATTTAATGGTAATATTGGACTTATTTTTAATATTACCACGAACCACATACCCGTCCGTTACCAATTCCAATGAGTTGGTGTGAGGACTCACAAGTTTGGCAATCCAAGTATCAAAGTCTTTTTTTACCTTTTCAGCATTTAAATTCGTGCACTGCACCATTGCAACGGAAATGATTGCAAAGAAGAGGGCTCTGCATGTTTTGATAGGGATCCACATTGGCTCAAATATAGCAAAAATCGTGCTAAATCAAATTATCTGCGTGGGATTGTCAAGATCTTGTTTATTTCGGCGTTTAAATGCCTCTTCAAATGCATGGGGTGTAAGCGCATTTTCTATTGAATAATGGCCAATTTTTGTTCTAACCAGCCTAGACAAACACGCACCACTTTCCAAAGCTTTTCCAACATCAAAGGCCAATGTTCTTATATAAGTGCCTTTGCTACAACGCACTCGAAAATCGATATTGGGAATTTCAAAGGAAATGATTTCAAAATCATAAATGAAAACCTTTCTTGATTTCAAAACTGGTTCCTCACCTTGCCTAGCCAAGGCATAAGACCTTTTACCATCTACCTTAATGGCTGAATAAGCAGGGGGAATTTGTTCAATTTCTCCAATAAATTTGGGCAATATTTTTTCGATAAGCGCTTGCGTGATATGGTCAGTTTCGAACAATGCATTGGGCTCAGTTTCTAAATCATAACTCGGGGTAGTCAGTCCTAATTTTATCGTGCCTTCATACACCTTTTCTGCATTTTGAATCACTTGTATTCCTTTGGTTTGATTTTCTGTACAAACAATGAGTAATCCGCTGGCCAAAGGATCCAATGTGCCTGCATGGCCTACTTTTTTGGCCCGTGTAACATATTTCACCTTTTTTACGGCCTGGAAGGAAGACCAGCCGCAGGGTTTGTTAATCAAAAGAACTTCGCCCTTGGGACGGGCATTGGGGTTAGGGTTGTCGAGCATCCCGGGGTTATTGAATGATGAATTTGAAAGATTGGATGGCAGATGCGGCGCTCCAACTTCCTTGAGTCAGTTCCAAACGCAAGATGTAAATGCCTTTGGGCAGCCCCAAGGTATGCAATGCATAGCGGTGTGTTCCCGGTTCTAACACAAGGCGAAAACTCTCATCACCACGGATGGCCAGAGCGGTTGGCACCGATGACAGTAACATGGATGCCGCGGTTTGATTTGCACTGGGCGATTTGGCTGTTATTAGTTTGCCATCCGCTGTGAAAATCTGCCCTTTGATAATGGCGGCTGTTCCGTTCTGAATTTCAATTTGTAAGTTCTCTGTTGTGGGCACTGGAAACACGCGAACCTCCGCGATGGGGTTATCGTATACCGTGTCTTTCAACTTTACACGGGCCACATAGGCAAACATACTATTGGTCTTGCCCCAGGATCCCACCAAATAAAAGACACCTTTTTCATTGAACTTGGCTTGGATGCCTTCGTAATCACCCCAGCGTTGTTCGGCGGGTTTGATGAAGGTGTAATTGATGATAGACTGTCCTTTTTTTAAAATCTGGTAGTTGCTGTGTTCGCCATATCGGTTGATGTAAAAAGCACCAGTACCGGGGAAATACTTACGACCTGAGAATACCGAGGTAATTAACATTGACGGATCCAATGGGCTTTTTTCGTCGTTTGGTTCCAATCCGGCGGCGGCCACTGCGGGATATCCAAAGTCTAAACTATCATTCGTATACAAATATGCTTTGATTTCAGCACCGCCCTCGTTCCATCTTTTGGGTGCGATGGCATGCATTCCTTTTTTGTCTTTGTCTTTTGGGGTGCTGAAAAAAGCCATTGTTCCGCTTGGAAGTGTTAAATTATAAATGCTGCCATGCATGATGTGTGCCTGCATCGTTTTGAAATTTATGCAGTTTTGGAAATAATGCAACTGTGACCCCATTCTCACGCCACTCAACACACGGGCATCGTTGGTGCGCAATCGGAAAGCGGTATCGGGGACGAGTGCGCTGGAGGGAAAGCCATATTTAATTGGACTTTTCAATATCCCCAGTTCGTAATTCGCCAATCCGCTTTTTTGGGAATTGGTGATTCGATGAACAAAAACAGTATCATTTTTTTGTGAATAGGGCCGTACACTCAAAAAATAATTGTCAATACCATTGGGCATTGGTCCATTTTGTATGGCACAAATGCTCCAAATAGGAACTCCTTTGTGTTTTATATTGTGAAAGAAATTTTTATGTATTGTATCCCCATTGAATCCATCTTCTTTGTTTATCTGCCAAATCACTGCCTCAACAAAACCTTCTTCCCAACTGCTGCCATTATACAATAGGTTCACTGTTAAGAACATATCCTGTTTGGTTTGACTTACGATGGGGTAGTCACTCCAAACAGAGTCTTGAATGGGTGTTCCGGGTACTTTGTATACAAACCAAGGTTTGGCAGGATCATTCGTGCTTGAAAATCCCACTACAATAAAACTGTTTTTATCGGTTGTACCATGCATAAATACCACAATATAGCGGTCTTTATAGGGATCGTAGATAACCCTTGGATCATAGGTACGATTCATTGTTGGTATGGGCTCTTTTTTGATATTTGGATTGTTTGCAAAAAAATCCAATGTAAATGCTCTAATGATTTTGCCTGTGTCGTTGTGAATACGAATTACAGTATTCATTACGCTTACAATTTTTCCGTCGTTGCCAACGGCGATGTGATTGTCGTTTGGAGTTCCACCACCAGGGGGGACTTCAATACTTCGTTGGGTTTGTGTTTTGATTGATTCTGGATTTGTTGGATTATCGTTTAAAATACCCCTATTTTGCAGTCTCTCTTTATTTAGGAGAATGGTTCTTTCGGCATCGATTTTTTTTCTTAGCGACTCATTGATTCCCGTTGGCATTGGCATTTCGGATTCTTCATCTGCAGTCATAAGCCAAATAGTTGGTGCTGTGGCAGGATCAATAATGTGTGAAAGAGGTGTTTTATGGTCGCGGATAATGCTGCAGGCTTCTTTCTGCTGTGCAAAGCAGTTGGCTGAAATACAGAAAAATACTAAAAGTCCGAACAGATTTTTCATACGCCGCAATGTACATCTTTTTTTTGAAGGGAAATACAATACCATTTTGCACCCATCCTCAACAAAATGATTGCGTACCCAATATCCAATGTATTCAAGTATAATTTACCTTGATTTTTTACCATGTATTCACTTCCATTTCAAGTGAAATCTCAAATTTTTTGAAAATATCCAATTGTATTTCTTTGGCAAGCGCAATGATTTCCGCTCCCGACCCGTTCCCATAATTAACCAAAACCAATGCTTGTTTTGCGTGGACACCAATATCATCTCGCCTGTAACCCTTCCAACCTGCTTTTTCGATAAGCCAACCCGCGGAAATTTTGGTATACCCATCGTAGGCTGGAAATATTTTAATATCGGGGTATTTAATTGTTAAATCGTGAATGAGTTTATCAGAAACAACTGGGTTTTTGAAAAAGCTGCCACAATTGCCAATTACAGCGGGATTGGGCAACTTGCTTTCCCGGATAAAAATCACCGCTTTACTGATGTCACTTATTGTGGGCGATTCGATGCACCATTGGGTCAACGCGGCTTGAATATCGCCATATTGGGTCTTGATCACCGGTTTTTTACTCAGTTTAAATCGCACAGAGGTAATGAAATACTCCCCTTTGCGTTCTGTTTTGAAAATACTGTTTCGATAACCGAAATGGCATTCGGCATTGTTGAATCGGTGAAATTCTCCGCTGGGAATGTGGAAGGCCGTGAGGCTGTCAAAACAATCTTTAATTTCAACCCCATAAGCCCCTATATTTTGTATTGGTGATGCGCCAACCGTACCTGGAATGAGGCTCAAGTTCTCTAGACCGCCCCATTGGTTTTCCAGGGTATATAATACGGCTTGATGCCAATTCTCGCCACCGCCAAACTCTACAATCACATGCTCGTCAGAACTTTCAAGGGTGGTTTTCCCCAAAATTTGATTATGCAAAATTAAGCCGTTGAAATCTCCGGTAAAAGTGATGTTACTGCCCCCGCCCAAAATGCCAAATTGAAACTGTGAAAATATGCCCGAATTGTATAAGTGATCCAGGTCTTCGGGTGTTTGTATCGCAATGTATTCATGGGCAAATACATCAAACCCAAAGGTGTTCAACAAACGGAGTGGATAGCGATGCTTGCTTTGTATCTGCTTCAATGAATGTATCTTCAAAGGTGTAATCTCATTTAAATTGTCCAATGCTGTTGCAAATTAAGGAGGTTTATTTTAATTTCGTAACATATTGTATATACCATTGAAATTGAATTACACAATACTCATTGCCGCAATTTCGTTGATGGTTTCTCAGCTCAGAGCACAAGGCTGCGTAGCCGTTCGTGGATTTGGTGGCTGTGGCGTGGCTGGTAGTGGTGGACTTGGATTGCTGCCCAAACAATGGCAATTCGGTGCAAATTACCGATACTTCAAATCATACAAACATTTCAAGGGCAAAGATGAGCAATACGAGCGCTTGTTGAAGCAAACCCAAGTGATTAATCATTCCAATACACTTGACTTATCTGCCGCCTATGGGCTAACTCCACGATGGCAATTGAATGTAAATGTGCCCGTATTGTATACCGATCGTTCAAGCTACTATGAGCATGGCGGACAAACGGCGACTTTTGCAGGGGCCAGAAAATCATCAACTGCCGCTGGATTGGGCGATGCGAGAATCGGCGTAAGTCGTTGGCTTTGGAACCCCGTTTCACACAGTAGTACCAATTTGTCCGTGGGTTTGGGTTTGAAACTTCCAACTGGAAATTGGAATGTAAAAGACAGTTTTTATAACATTTTGGTGACAGATCCGCAAACGTTGGTGTCTGTTAGACAAACGCAATATCGCCCCGTAGATCAGAGCATTCAACTGGGTGATGGTGGCTTGGGGCTGGCATTGGAGCTGCAGGGATTTTGGGAAATGACACATGGCTTGTTTGCATACGCCAATGCTTTTTATTTGGTCAACCCTAGGGGTGTAAATGGCACACTAACCAATAGGAAAATCACCGTTTCAGTTCCTGGAAATCCGATTCCACAGGTTTTCACCAACGAATACATGTGTTCTGTTCCAGACCAATACGCAGCCCGGTTTGGGTTTTTATCACAATCACAAATGGCTGGTCTCTCCGTTTCTTTGGGATTGCGTATGGAAGGTGTTCCGGTGCGCGATCTATTGGGTGAGAGTTTGGGTTTCAGGAGACCAGGATACACCATTGCAGCTGAGCCGGGGCTCAATTATATGAAAGGCAAAACCACTTTCAATTTCAATATGCCAATTGCGCTGTATAGAATTAGAAGTCAATCAGTTACTGATAAACAGGTGCAGGATGCCACAGGTGTGTCTAGAAATGGGGATGCGGCATTTGCAGATTTTCTCATTTCGGTTGGCGTTTCTTTCCGACTCAGCGCCCCAAAGGCCAAAAATATTTTGTACAACTAAGCAAACGATTTCTTCAATTTTTTCTTTAAAATCGGTCATTTAAACAAACTCTTTATCATGTTGACTTGTTTTAATATTTTGCATTCTTAAAATGTTAAACATACTTACAGTGCTTTTCTTTTTCTTTTTGATGGAATTTGTTGCGTGGTTTTCGCACAAATACGTCATGCATGGTTTCATGTGGTTTTGGCATGAAAGCCACCACAAACTCCGCAAAGGCATCTTTGAGCTCAATGATTTATTTGGTTTTATGTTTGCCATTCCCTCTGCTTGGTTAATTATATTGGGTTCAGACCATTTTGATTGGCGGTTCTACAGTGGATTGGGGATTGCCCTATACGGTGTAGCTTATTTTTTGGTACACGATGTTTTTGTTCACCAGCGCGTTCGATGGCTCAGGGTTGCTCGATTGCGGTATTTCAAGGCCATGCGCCAAACCCATCATTTGCACCATGAAGTGCATACCAAAGAGGGCGCTGAAGCCTTTGGTTTTTTGTTCGTGCCCAGAAGATATTTTAAAAAATACGGTCGTGGATAAATCAGTTATTATAGTAGGTGCTGGATTGGGTGGATTGGCTACTGCGCTTCGATTGAGTCATAAAGGGTATCGGGTTACAATTATCGAAAAACAAGGCAATTCAGGTGGTCGCTTGAATGTGTTAAAAAAAGATGGTTTTACTTTTGATATCGGTCCTTCCTTTTTCTCAATGAGCTACGAATTTAAGGAATTGTTTGAATCTATTGGTGAGCCCATGCCTTTTGAAATTAATGAATTAGATCCTTTGTATTCCGTTCACATGAGTGGCAATTCTCGGGTGTTTAAAATTTATAAAGATTTGGGAAAATTGGCAGATGAATTTCGTGGTATCGAGGATGATTTTGAGGTAAAAGTTCGGAAATATCTTAAGGGAGCCAAGGAAATTTTTCATGATACTGAGTACAAAATAATAAAGCGTAATTTTAACGGAATAGTGGACTATGCAATGAGTATGGCAAATGTTCCTTTAAAGCATCTACCGAGTCTATTTAGAACTTTTTGGAAGGAACTAGAATTACACTTTGACAGTGAAGAAGTGAAAATCATTTTTTCCTTGGTGGCCTTTTTTTTGGGTGCTACGCCCTTTAATACACCCAGTGTGTATAAACTATTAAATTACACAGAATTAGAGCACGACGGATATTGGAATGTAAAAGGGGGTATGTATAAAATCGTCGATGGAATTGTTGGGCTCTTAGAGAAAAAAGGGGTTGAAATACTATACAATACGGAAATTTTATCGGTGCATCAAGAAATGGGAAGAATGACTTCTGTTACTGATCAAAATTCACGAAAGTACGAGGCTGATTTATTTGTTGTCAATGCCGATGCAGCATGGTTTAGGGGTAAATTTTTGAATCGAAAAAAATACACTGTTGAAAAACTTGACAAAATGGATTGGACACTTGCTCCATTCACAATTTATTTGGGAGTGAAGGGATTGATTCCGGGGATTCAGCATCACAATTATTTTTTAGGGGATAATTTTCATGATTACGCAGATACCATTTTTAGCAGCAATCTTGCACCCGAAAAACCATATTACTATGTAAATGTAGCAACCAAAAGCAATCAGGATGCCGCACCAGAAGGATGTGAAAATCTATTCATTCTCTGTCCGGTTCCTGATTTAAGGGTTAAACCTGATTGGAGTGATGCAGAAAAACTAAGTCAAGATATTATTGAAGATTTGGGAAAGCGCGTCAAATTCGACATACAAAACAATATATTGTGCAAAGTTGTTTATACTCCTATTGATTGGAAGAATATGTTTCATTTGTATAGAGGTAGTGGCTTGGGATTGGCTCATGGATTAAGCCAAATTGGGGGTTTACGCCCTTCAAACAAAGATGAAAAATTACATAACGTATACTATGTTGGTGCAAGTTCACATCCTGGAACAGGGTTGCCTATTGTAGTAATAGGTTCAAAATTGGTAACTGAAAGAATCCTAAATGAGCATCAAACTGTTTGATCAAACATCGAAAGATATGAGTCGAAAATTGGCACTTAATTATAGTACCAGTTTTTCTCTTGGAATTCGATTATTATCAAAAGAATATCGTTGGGCCGTATTTGCTATTTATGGATTGGTTCGTGTTGCAGATGAAATCGTTGATACATTTCATGGGTTCAATAAATCCCAGATGCTCTCGGATTTTAAATCCCAGGCATACCAATCTATAGAAGAGGGAATCAGCACAAATCCTGTTCTCCATGCATTTCAACTTGCAGCCAATCAATTTGGCATTGGAAAAGATTTAATCGATCCATTTTTCAAATCGATGGAGGATGATTTACAATTGCAAGTTCATAGCGATAAGAGCTACAATGACTATATTTTTGGCAGTGCCGAGGTTGTGGGTTTAATGTGCCTGAAGGTTTTTTGTGCTGGCGATGAAAGTCGGTATAATTTGTTGTGTCCCATGGCCAAAAGTCTTGGTTCTGCATTTCAGAAAGTTAATTTTTTACGTGACATACAATCTGATATGAGTGAACGAGGTCGGGTATATTTTCCGGGTGTAAATTTTGAAACTTTTAGTGATTCAGATAAACGACGCATTGTGCTAGATGTTAAGAATGATTTTAACAAAGCTTTGCCAGGAATCAAAAAATTGCCTATTGGTTGCCGACTGGGGGTGTATACTGCGTATCAATACTATACAGAACTGTTGCAAAAAATAGAGCGAAAGTCAGCGGTTGAAGTTGTAAAATCCAGGGTACGCATTCGAAATTCGCGTAAATTTACGCTATTGGTTAAAAGTTTTTTTTGCGAGAAGTTGATGCCGGCGTAACATTATTTCATGTGTTAAGGTAGAGTCTACCAAATCTGCATCAATGCTGAAAATATTGTTTTCAATTGCCAAAGGTTCTTTCGCTTAATGAGAAAGACTTGTTACGAAAGATACCCCAGGTTTTGGGACACGATAATAATAGCCTGTTTGTAAGTTGGTTTTTAAATCAACCGAATAACCAAGAAAAAACTTCGTCAATGCGGCCAAAGGTGTGAACCTTTATTTTGCCTGTTTCCTTTTCGTTGAATTTATTGTATTTAGACACCACAATGTCGCTGAAACCCAACTTTTCTGCCTCTGCAATTCGCTGTTCTACGCGCTGTACGGCTCTTATTTCACCACTTAGCCCTACTTCTGCCGAAAAAACACATTTGGTAGGTAGCGGCTCACTGTGAAAGCTACTCATTATGGCAGCCATCAATCCCAAATCTAAGGCAGGGTCTTCTAAGCGCAAACCTCCAGCCAAGTTTATAAATACATCTTGTTGGCCGAGTTTAAATCCACAGCGTTTTTCGAGTATGGCCAGCAACATATTTAAACGACGCAAATCGTAGCCCGTTGCCGATCGTTGGGGTGTACCATACACAGCCGTGCTCACCAGTGCTTGTGTTTCGAGTAATAGGGGTCGAATTCCCTCTAATACGGCTGCAATGCCAATACCAGATAGAACTTCTTCGCGCTGGGCCAACCAAATTTCAGAAGGGTTTTTTACGCCTTTTAGACCTGCACCATGCATTTCATAAATACCCAATTCATGTGTGCTGCCAAAACGATTTTTAAGGGCACGAATAATGCGGTACGCATGGTGTCGATCGCCTTCAAATTGAAGAACTGTATCAACCATATGTTCTAAAATTTTAGGTCCTGCCAGTGCGCCATCTTTCGTTATGTGTCCAACCAAAAAAACAGGGACATCATTCTCCTTTGCGAATTGAAGCAATTGGCCTGCGCATTCACGGATTTGTGAAATGCTTCCTGGTGTTGCGTCAAGTGCTTCGCTGTAAAGGGTTTGAATTGAATCAATGACAAGTAGTTCAGGAGGATCAAGCGCTAGAACATCAAAAATATTTTCGAGTAAAGTTTCAGTTAGGATTTGGCAGACGCTATTGCCGAATCCCAATCGCTCTGCCCTGAGTTTTATTTGTGTTTCGCTTTCTTCACCGCTTACATAAAGTGTTTTTGCACTCGTGTTTAATGCAACTTGTAAAAGAAGCGTACTTTTTCCTATTCCTGGTTCGCCACCCAGCAATACTACAGCGCCAGGGACTAAACCACCACCCAAAACTAGATTTAGTTCTTCGTCTGGAAGTACCAGACGCTCAGCTAGATTGGCTTCTATGGTGTGCAATGCCTTGGGTTCTGCAATCTTTCGTTTGCCCTTTTTCCATGTGGTATTTTCTTTATTGGGTTTAGGCTCTTCGATAAAGGTATTCCACTCTGAGCAACCCAAACATTTCCCAATCCATTTTGGGCTTTCAAATCCGCAGGATTTACAGAAGAAACTTGTTTTTTGTTTACCCATGTTTTTTGTAAATTGTATTTCTACAAGATTTCCAAAGATAAGCCATGCATTAAAAAGAAACGTATCGAAAGAACTTTTAGAAAGAATCTAAATAAGAACCATAAATCATTAAAAGTTTGGTTAAATTTGTTTCTAATATGGAGAAGAGTTTAAGTGACATTATAACAATATATGCTGAGGCAACGCCCAATCCAGAAAGCATGAAGTTTGTGGCCAATAAAATGTTATTGCCCAATGACAGCGCAGATTTTAGAAGTTCAGAACGAGCTGCAGAGGGTGGTGCTCTTGTCAAGACATTGTTTGAAATGCCTTTTGTGAAAGGGGTATTTATCATGAATAATTTCGTTAGTATAACCAAAAATGAAGATTATGAGTGGTTTGATTTGATCCCTGACTTACGAAATTTTTTTACCGAATGGTTAGAACAGGATAAAGAAATTGTTAACGTTAAAGTTTCCTTTACACCCGATCAGGAAACAGAGATAGAGCGAAAAATTCGCCAACTTCTCGAAGATCATGTGCGCCCTGCCGTGGAAATGGATGGCGGTGCCATTGACTTTAAGAGTTTTAAAGAGGGGGTGGTTACTGTTCAAATGAAAGGGAGTTGTAGCGGATGTCCTAGTAGTACCATGACTTTAAAAGCGGGTATTGAAAATTTGTTAAAACGCATGGTGCCCGAGGTCATTGCGGTCGAAGCTGAATCTGCTTGATTCCTAATACTTTATTTTTTTAAAAGCATCTTGATTTTTCACAGAGTTTTATGTTCATATTTGTTCTTTAAATCAGCGCTCAAAATTTATGCAACCTCCAAAAGAAAGATCAGATCCAGATTTTCCCTCATTACATTCTTTTTTTATTCACGCAGCCAATCATCTTCATCAACCCAATAGGCCCGCAATTTTTGCCAAGGAAGATGGTAAATGGGAGAGTTATAGCTACGCAGATATATTAGCAGCCATTGACCAGATTTGTGCTTGGTTTATGGAATTCGGATTAGAGAAGGGTGATAGGGTAGCTATTATTGCAGACAACTGTCCTGCATATTATATGATTGATCAGTCCATACAAAAATTGGGATTGGTTAACGTTTCTATTTACCCGACGCTGACGCCGGTTGAAACTGCCTATATTATTAACAATAGCGGATCAAAGGTTTTGTTTGTAGGCAATGCCTTTTTATTTAAAAAATTTAAAAAAGTGCAGAATGAGTGTCCCAGTATTAAGCAGGTCATTTCACTTCCTGCTGATCAAGAAAATGGGGGGATGTTCACAAATTTTAATGCACTGAGAGTCATGGGTCAGGCATTGATTGAAAAGTACAAGGACTCCGTAGAAAAACGTTTTCGTGGAGTTGTAAAAACTGATTTGGCCACCCTGATTTATACCAGTGGAACAACGGGTATGCCCAAAGGAGTGATGTTAACACATTCTAATTTCATGAGCAATTGCTATGATGCCAAAGAACTCTGCCCAACAATCGGTAAGGATGATGTGTATTTGAGTTTTTTGCCACTGTCACATATTTTTGAGCGTTTGGCAACATTGTATTTGAGCACATATATAGGGGCACAGGTTGCATTTGCAGAAAATATAGACAAAGTAGCGCAAAATATTCAAGAAATACGACCAACATTAATGGCATGTGTTCCCAGATTATTGGAGAGAATTCACGACAAAGTATACAAGAGTGCTACTGAGAAGGGTGGACTACCAGCAAAAATATTTATCTGGTCATTGAGGGTAGGAGCCGATGCGCGAAAAAAACGCGATGCAGGTAAATGGCTAGGGCCAATACTGGCTTTGCAGTTTGCGATAGCCAATAAATTGGTGTATACAAAAATTAAAGCCAAAATGGGTGGCCGGCTCAAGATATTCATTTCTGGTGCAGGTGCTTTGCCCATTCACGTGGGTGAGTTTTTTGCCAACTTGGGGATGCGTGTACAAGAAGGCTATGGCTTAACAGAAACATCTCCCCTTGTTACAGTGAATGAATATAATCGCCAGGTATATGGAACTGTAGGCAGGGTGGCTCCCCGCCAGCAGGTTGCGATTCAGAATATTGAAACCAAAGAAATAGTATGCATACAAAATTATGATAGTTTTGACCCTGTTTTTGCCAGCGAAGAAGGCGAAATATTGGTTAAAGGTCCCAATGTGATGCAGGGGTATTATAATAACAAAGCTGCAACTGACGAGGTGTTCACGGATGATGGGTGGTTTTTAACGGGGGATATTGGACGTTTTGACCGCGGATATTTAAGAATAACAGATCGTTTAAAAAATATGCTCAAGACCAGTCTGGGTAAAAATATTTATCCAACCCAAATCGAAAATGTGCTGTTAAAAAGTCATCGTTTGGAGCAGGTTTTTATTATTGGCGATAAAAGAGAATATCTTACTGCTATTATTCACCCGAATATGGATGAACTCAAATCGGCCTTTGGTGGAAGAAAAAATTATTTTGAATCTTCCGACTCCTTCATTCATGACGGGGAAATTAAAGAATGGATGCAAGAAGATGTGAAAAAATTGGGCGAAAATCTTTCTAAATTTGAGCGTATAAAAGATTTTATCATTAAACGAGAGCCATTTAGTGTTGAGGCCGGAGACATGACAATCACATTAAAAATCAAACGCAAAGTAGTGATGGAGAAATACGAGGTGGAAATTGATTCACTGTACCCCTAAAAAATCTTTACCCACACGTAAAGAATTAAAAAAAAGGATAACTGTATCAGAAACATTGCACCCGCCATCTTGTTTCTGGTGGGTTTGCAAGAGAGTTGAAGAATTAGCTGGAGCAAAAAGGCGGCTATAAACCATGCCACGTAGTTTTGAAAAGGAACGATGTTTTCTTCCCAAGTCCAGAAGTCAAGTCTCATGGCAACAGGCTCGAGAAAGAAGTCGTACATAGTCATCAAAAACGCACCGATAATAGATGCTCCGTAAGGGTTTTGAACCCTTCCTGCCGTTATGCTAGAGGTGAAAAATACCAAAGCAGCCCAATTGATTCCAATCAGGTATGGAACACCTTGAAATCCAATACCCAGTGTTTTGCCGTAGGTATATGTCCCAAAGATAGCACCAGTTTTAACCCCTGCATATTCGATAAAAAAACCAATTATTCCAATAATTGATACAATGATTATGTGTTTGAATTCCCATTTTTTATGAAAAATCCAAGCAAAAACGAAGGATGCAAAAATTGTATAGGGTGTAAGCCATAAAAATGTTGACTCGAGTGATGGTATCATAAATCCTGCAATTCCAACCCCATATATAATGGAAACTACGGCGATGAAGCGGTTTTCGATGGTATTCATTTTGAAAATGCAATTTAAGCAATCGTGTGATATTTAAGGATATTCATTCAATAAAATGCATAAAATATGATTGATTCATTAAATCTCGCTCGCGCATGAATGATGGAAGTACTTAATACCATTTTCTTCTCAATAGGGGTTATTGATGATTTTTCCCTTCAATAAACACCTAACAAACCTAATACTCTGGTTTTTGAAAAAAGTATTTATCTCCTTGAGTAAAGTGTAAATGATTAATATTAAATAGATTGAGTTTAAAATTTTGATATGTTACCTTGTTACTGTGTTCTATTAAAATTATTTTGCCATCAAAATTTTTTATACAAGTGCGGGGTTTTTTCAAAAATTACCCTAATAAATGGGTATATTTTTGTAAAAAATCATTTTTAGCATCGTAATTCAAAAAAATGTTAGGTTTTTTACAAAATTAACTTATTGATAAACAATATATTATAAAAAAAACCTAACTTTTTTTATTTTTTTTTACTTTTTTACTTGCAAATCATAATTCCACGTTTACTTTTGTACTACACTTTAAAATATAAATAAACAAAATGAAAAAATTGACCTTCGCCTTTGCAGCTTGCGCTATGTTCGCTTTCGCTGCTTGTTCTTCTCCTGCTGCTGAAGCTCCTGCTGCTGAAGCTCCTGCTGCTGAAGCTGCTCCTGCTGCTGAAGCTCCTGCTGCTGAAGCTCCTGCTGCTGAAGCTGCTCCTGCTGCTGAAGCTGCACCTGCTGCTGAAGCTGCACCTGCTGCTCCTGCTGCTAAGTAATCAACTGTTTTTTAACTTTAAACAGTTAATTCTGCAAAGGCGTTTGGAAACAAACGCCTTTCTTATTATTTTTGATTCGTGAAAAAGTATATCATTATCGCATCATCTATTTTGATTTGTCTTGCTTGTTCCCACAAAGTACTTGCTAATAACAAGTTGATACCTTTTTTTACGGTTGATCAAGGCCCTTTGTTTTCGATTAATCCAAACCCGGTTACCGGTTCCTATTTTACGGTAAACATTCGCTTTACTGATTCTCAGTTTCCAGATGCAGCCATTCTCGTAAACGATGTTTTAGGGAAAATAGTGTATTCATACACAATTCGTAAATCTGACTATTCTACAGGACAGATTCGTATTGATTTGGATGATGCCAAACTAGACAAAGGCTTGTATTTTGTCCAAATAAAAAGTGGCTCTTCCACCAAAACCTTGAAATTGGCAGTGCGCTAATTTTGCAAATCCTAGTAAGACCTTCAAATTTGAATGATGTTGCATCCATAATGCAGCTCATTGCAGAATTGGCTTTGTTTGAAAAAGCATCCGAAGAACTTATCATTTCCAAGCAAACACTGATAAAATATGGTTTTTCGGACAAGCCACTTTTTTTTTCTTGGGTTGCAGAATCTAAGGGTGTCGTTATAGGGACTGCGATTTGTTATATTCGTTTTTCAACCTGGAAGGGTCCTGTGCTCTACCTCGAAGACCTTATAGTTACCAAATCTATGCGAGGCAAGGGTGTAGGTAAACTTCTTTTTGATGCTTGTTTAGACTATGCCAAACACAACCACTACAGTCGAATAGCTTGGCAAGTACTTGATTGGAACACTTCGGCTATTCATTTTTACAAGAAATACAATGCTGAATTTAGTGGAGAATGGTTGAACGGATCAATTGATTTATTATAGGTAGCTTATATGTTTCACGGTAGGAAAATTTCTTTTTTGTGGTTATTGTGTCTTTGCCTTTTTGTAACGTTTGTTTTTTTTGGTATTCAACCTGCTATGGGCGATGCTTATATCGATTTTGCCATCTATCCATGGGATATTACTCATGTCTCGGGAATATTCTTAGGTTCCTTTTTGCACGCAAGTCTTGCGCATTTTATGGGTAATATGGTTTCACTATTTTTCTTATCCCTATTATTTTTCATTCAATTTCCTACCCAATGGTTCAGATTTTGGCTAATTCAATGGCCTATTTCGTCTATTCTGCTTTTTTTTCTGGGTATTCCTGGATCTGCCCACATTGGATCTTCGATTTGGATATATTCTTTTGCCTCTTTTCTAATTACAACCGGTATAGTGCATCGGAACAAGCAATCACTATCGATTATGTTTATGGTTTTATTGTGGTTTGGGGGTTTTTTTTGGGGACTTTTGCCCATAGATCCTGAGGTTTCTTGGCAAGGACACATTTCAGGAGCCATTGTTGGATTATTGTTGGCGCTAACGCTAGGATTAAGATGGAATCCCCGCCAAAGTTCAACGGAGTTTCAAAAAGCTGAGGGTAACGAGATTATAAAATCTGGTTCGGACCTTGATATATACAAACAATTTGAAGATTAGAACAGGGTTAAAAGTCCTGCAATTGTTGCACTCAGATAGTTGGCCAGTGTACCACACAGAAGGGCTTTGAATCCCAGCTTTGCCAGGTCTTTTCTGCGGGTTGGTGCGATTTTTCCAATGCCACCAACCTGAATGGCTATGGAACTGAAATTGGCAAAACCACACAATGCAAATGTTGCAATCACAACGCTGATGGGTTGAAGGGTAGCCTGTATCTCTTTCAAGTGGAGGTAACCCACAAATTCATTAACAACCAACTTGGTTCCCATAAGTCCTCCCACAGCATAAATATCCTGGGTTGGGACGCCCATAACGAAGGCAAATCCGGAAAATAGGTATCCCAGGATAGTCTCTAGTGAGAGTTTTAATCCCCATATTCCCCCGATACTTCCAAGGATAAAATCAAAAAGGTAGATTAAGGCCAAAAATCCAAGCAGCATGGCCACAACATTTAAAGCTACTCCCAAACCCTCGGACGCGCCTTGGGATATTGCATCGAGCAGATTTGCATTTTCCTTTTTGACTTCAAATTTAACGGTGCCAGCGGTTTCGCTTATCTCAGTTTCGGGCCAAACAATTTTTGAAATGACCAGCGCTCCTGGTGCAGCCATGATGCTTGCCGCCAATAAACTACTCGCATCGATACCCATTTGAATATATGTAGCCATCACCCCACCCGCAATACAAGCCATTGAGCCAGTCATAGAAGCCAATAATTCACTTTTTGTCATTCCTTTTACATAAGGTCCAATCATTAATTGGGCCTCAACTTGTCCTACAAAAGCCGATGAAATATTGCTGAGAGCTTCGCTACCACTCACCCGCATCAAAAAATGCATAGCCTTTGCTATTTGCTTTATGATAGATTGTAAAATACCCAGATGGTAAAAAATTTTCACCAACACTGCAATGAAAATGATGGTTGGCATGACGCGAAAAAAGAAGATAAAGTTTTGGCCAAACAATTCTTGCATTTTTGAATCATTGGCCAAAGGACCAAATATAAATTCTGCACCCTTATCGCTAAAAGTAAGAAGCTTTTGGACGCACTTTCCAAGGAATCCAAATACAATTCTGCCTAATGGTGTTTTAAGAATGAAAAAAGCCAGTAAGACTTGAATGATTAGCCCGACCCCAACGGTTCTGTAGTTGATTGCTTTGCGGTTATTTGATAGCGCGAATGCCAAACCAAAAATAACAATAATACCAATAAATCCGATGAATTGCATTGAGATACTATTATAAATTACTTGCTATAATTAAGGCCTATTTCGATTGAATCGACAAGCGAATGGATAACTTTAATATGAATTTCTTGAGCCCTGTCAGAAAAAGGGCTGTGGGGTGCACGAATTTCGATGTCGCAAAGCGAGGCGATTTTACCCCCGTCTTTTCCGGTTAGCGCGATTACACGCATGCCTTTTAATTTTGCTGATTCAATGGCTTTTATAATATTTTTACTGTTTCCACTGGTACTGATGGCAAGCAATACATCGCCCGTATTTCCCAAGCCATCAATGAAGCGGGAAAATACATTGTCGAAACCAAAATCGTTGCCCACACAGCTAATATGTGCAACATCTGAAATAGCGATGGCGGCAATAGCGGGTCGGTCATTTCTGAAGCGACCACTGAGTTCTTCTGCAAAATGAATGGCATCACAGTGACTCCCACCATTGCCACAGGATATAATTTTTCCACCCTGCCGAAGGGATGAAACCATGATTGTGGAAGCGGATTCAATGTGTTGCATTTGCTTTGAATCCTTCATAAATCGTTGAAGAATTTCCAGCGCTTCTGTAAAGTGAGATTGAATGCGATACATTATTTTTTTATAAAACAGGGATGGAAGAAAACACTAAGGTTTAGGGCGGAGTTTTTTGAACTCTGATATTCCGTCTTCTAGGAATTTCTTGAACGGGGGGATTTGGAAGTTAAAATAATCTGCACCTAAGGCAGGTTGGAGTAGGTTTTCGTTTTCGTCTATGATGCAATACAATGGCTGTGTTGTTTTTCCAAAATATTGCTCTTCGATATAAGCATTTTTATCGCCCAATAGTGTAATTTTTTCACCACTTGCCGAAGTAAACCAGCCGGAAGGGGGCAGGACGGTTTTCTTATCATCTACATACAAAGACGCAACCACAAATTCAGTTTTCAATAGATTTAGGATTGCGGGGTCAGACCAAACCCGTTCTTCCATTTTTCGGCAATTTACGCATCCATGACCTGTGAAATCAATAAAAAGTGGCTTTTTCAGGGTGCGTGCGGCGCCCAATGCTTCTTCGTAGTCTAGATATCCTGCCAAATTTTGTGGAAGAGACAGGGATTCGGTATAGCTTGGAGTAGCGGCTATATTTCCTTCTAATCGACCACCATTTTTGGAAGAATAATTAAAATCTTGGGTACCAATTGGGGGTAAGTAACCCGCCAATCCTTTGAGGGGAGCACCCCACATGCCGGGAATCATATACACGACAAAGGTAAAAGTAATCAATACAAAGCCCAATCTTCCTACGGATAGGTGTTCTATTGGGCTGTCATGGGGAAATCTAATCTTGCCCAATAGGTAAAGCCCCATGAGTGAAAAAATAACAATCCAAATTGCCAAATACACTTCACGATCTAATATTCCCCAGTGATAGGTTTGGTCTGGAATACTCAGAAATTTTAACGCAAAAGCCAATTCAATAAAGCCCAAAACCACTTTTACGGAAGTCAACCAACCACCGCTTTTGGGGAGTTTGCTTAACCAACTTGGGAAAAGTGCCAGCAAACCAAAGGGCAATGCAAATGCCAAAGAAAATCCAAACATTGCAATAATGGGCCTGATTGTTCCGCCTTGCACGGCTTCAACAAGAACGGTTCCTACAATCGGGCCAGTGCATGAGAATGAAACCAATGTTATCGTAAGCGCCATAAAAATCGCTCCGCTGATTCCACCGTTGTCGGCTTTTTTGTCAACTTTATTCACCAGCCATGAAGGCATTACTATTTCGAAAGCACCAAAAAAGCTTGCCGCAAAGACAAGAAAAATAAGCGTAAAGAAGATATTTGGAAGCCAATGTGTGCTGAGCCAATTGCCTGCATTTGCACCAAAAGCAATCGCTACTATTGTACCTAAAATTGTATACATTCCAATAAGACTCAGCGAGAAAACAATTGAATCTCGAATCGCGATAGAACGCTTGTTGTTTTTGATAAAGAATGACACGGTCATGGGTATCATTGGGAACACGCAAGGGGTGAGTAAAGCGGTTAAGCCACTCAAAAATGCCAAAATAAACAATCCCCAGTAACTGCTCGATTTTTCTGCTCCTGCATTCCCGTTAAAGGTTTTAATTTTGGATTGTTTGCCGTTTCGGTAGGATGTGGATTGTGTACCCGACGGAATGGATTGAACTGAAGAATCTTTGGCGATAGCATCAACTTGGGTGTTCAGTTGATTCTCTGTCAAGGAAGGAGATTTATCCATTCCGATTACAGTGAGGGAAGGCGTTTTTATAGCAACATTGCGAATATTGTCGCAACCACTCTCATTGCATATTTGGCCATTGAAAATAAGTTGAATTCCTGGGTTTACGATGGAAGTAAATACCCGTATCTTTTGGCGAAATTCACCCTTTGTTGTAAATTCTCCAGTACTGCAATTAAATACATCTGTTTCCTTTACCATACGGTCACCAACGCCAAAAAATTTACCAATTAGTTCATATGATGGTTGTGGGGTGAAATCGATAGAAGCCCTTATTGGTCCGTCATCTTCTGGGCAATCACTTTTTTCACTGTATATATGAAAGTTTTTGGGTACATCAAATCGAATGATAATTTCGACAATGTCCCCGGCCATAACATTGGTTTTGGAGAAACTAACTTTGAATGTTGGCCTGGGAAAACCAGCACAAAATCCCTGAAAGCTCAAGCTCATTAGAACAAGCAGAAAAACAATTCGCTTTACCATAGATATGTACAAAATTCGGGATTAATAGCCATAAAACGGCATTCTATTTCACAATCCTTGGATAAATTTATAATGTATTTGCTTTTTGTCTGTGTAGGTTTGTTTCAATGAATGTCAAAATATCTGCACTTTTTTTGCATTTTGGGTTATTACTGTTATGCTTTTCTGGAATATCCCAAAAAGCACATGCCCAATTGTTTAGTACCCTCGCGTACATCGATTCATTCAAATACACCGCCATGCAAGAGATGCGGGGATATGGCGTTCCTGCAAGTATCACACTTGGGCAGGGGATACTAGAAAGTGCGAGCGGCAATAGTAAGTTGGCTAAAAATTGCAATAATCATTTTGGAATCAAATGTAAAAATACCTGGACTGGTAAGTCTTGTTTGGCCGATGACGATGCCAAAGACGAGTGCTTTCGTGGCTATGAATCGGCTTTTGATAGTTATAGAGATCATTCTGTTTTTTTAAAAAATAGCAGCCGTTATGCGACATTGTTTGACTTAAGTTCAACGGATTACAAATCTTGGGCGAATGGATTGAAAGAGGCAGGGTATGCAACAAATCCAATATATGGAAGTATTTTGATTGGGGTAATAGAGAAATATCATTTGGGCAAATTGGATAGTATTGTTGTTTTTGGTGAAGATTTTTTTGCTCTTAATCCTGCAGTGTCTTTTCCTATTCCAGTGAATGGAATTGAGGCAGTGTTGCTTCGGGTTGGTGAAACACCCATGGATATTGCCGACAAGTATAACTTGGAAATTGGTCAGATATATAAATATAACGACATTCAAGCAGGGCAAATGCTCAACCCAGGAGAGATAATTTATCTTAAACCCAAGCGAAAATATGGGCTTGAATCGAGTCATGTGGTAAAATCAGGCGAAAATATGCGAGATATTTCTCAGCAATATGGAATGAAAATAAAGCATTTGTATAAGCTAAATCGATTGGAGTCTGGTCAAGAAGCAAAAGAAGGCGAGGTATTGAATCTTCAGAAGAAACGAGTAATTGCTCCCTTATTGGATGTACCCACTACGGGCAATCAAAAAGCTGTGAACGCAACAGATCTCCTTTTGCAAAAATCTAATGTGATTCAACCCCTTGTTGAACGGAGTATTTCAATGGGAAATATTCCAAATGCAGGCAATGTATACGAGGTTCAAGAAGGAGAAACCCTTGCTCAGATTGCCCTAAATACAAATATTTCTATTTTGGATTTGACCCGGTGGAATAATATAGACGGCGAAAATTTGGCTGTCGGACAGATACTCGTATTGACACCCAATATTAAAATTAGCAAGGAAATGCCAGTTGAATACAATCGTTTTACACAAGACAATCCCAAACCTGACCCCTCGAATAAAATTGAGAATGATCCCCTACCAACCTTGCATACTGTTCGCAAAGGAGAAACCTTGTACAGTATTTCTAAAGAGCAGCACATTTCTTTGGATTCCTTGATTGAATGGAATCATTTATTGGGCAAACCAATCCAAATCGGCAGTAGTTTGTATGTACAAAACCCTGTGAATTATACAATGTCTAGAGAGTCATCATTGAAGAGATACCATTTTGTTCAGCCCGGGGAAACACTTTTTGCACTGTCTCGTTTGTATTCTGTGGGGATTGAAACAATCAAAAAGTGGAATAATATGGATGGGAATCAGATTGAGGTAGGCCGTCGATTAAGGGTTAGAGAATAATTCTTAATGGGTAGAAGTAATTTGCTTTAAGGAGCTAAATTAGATCAATGCTGAGCCCAACTTAATTTTTCAAATCGGTATTGATTGGTTTTCTGACCAAATAATGTATGGATTTACCCATGTTTTGTTGAAGAACAATATCCTTATTGCCAATGTCTTCTTCTTTATTAAACGAGCTGTTTGTATTGTAAATACTGATTAATTCTAGGTTGCTTTGGCAAGTTGCATCTAAACCCAGAAATTCCAATTGCTGGATTAAGGCCAGGTGTTGATTTTCCTTGCTATCCAAAACACAACGGAAACAAATGGCCGAATTTTGCATGAGGTTGCAGCGCATGTTATTTTCTGACAATAATTGAAAAATTTGTTTTAGATGGTCTTCGGCAATAAATGTGAAATCTCGGGTTCTAATTTCTAGTAGTATTTGATTGTCTTTGTGAATTTTGCAGGAAATGGTAATGGGTTTGCTCTGGGCGCTAACTTTAGTCCCCGGTTCGTTCACATCAATAAAGGATCTTACATACAATGGTATTCCTTTGGCTTTGAGGGGTTGTATGGTTTTGGGATGAATTACTGATGCACCATAATAGGCCAATTCAATCGCATCGTTATAAGATAATTCTTTGATTAATTCTGCGTTGGAAAATTTGTTGGGATCGGCATTCATTACCCCAACCACGTCTTTCCATATGCTAATGCTATCTGCGCCCAATAAACTTCCAAATATTGCGGCACTGTAATCACTGCCTTCTCTGCCCAAAGTGGTGGTTTCACCTCCCACACTTCGCCCAATAAATCCTTGGGTAATCACCAAATCTTTTTCAGCAATGGGACCCAAAGTAGTGTTTATCAGTTCAGCTGTTTCAACCCATTGAATTCGGGCATCGCGGTAACGCTGGTCTGTAATGATATAATCTCTTGCGTCAATCCATTGGTTTTTGATGGATTGGGTAGTTAAATAATGGCTCATAATAGTCGAGGCCATTAATTCGCCGTACACAATAATTTGATCGTAAAGTGCATCGTAATCTTTCTGTAAATGAGACGATTGAATACAGTTCTCTAGTTCAACATACAGTGTTTCCAGTGCATTTTTTATGGCCAAATGACCGCTTTCAAACAGTATTTTGGCAATTTTATTATGGTCATCAACGATGGTTTGAAAGGCATGATGTACTTGATTGTTTTTTGCATAACAATGTTTGATAACAGATTCTAGGGCATTGGTTGTTTTACCAATCGCACTAATTACGATCAACAAGGACTCAGATTCATGTGCTTTAATGATAGTGGAAACATTTTTAAACCCTTCGGCATCTTTGATGGAGGCTCCTCCAAATTTGAATATTTTCATGGGTATTTTCTTGGAGTCGATTAATTGAAATTTTTTGCGTTGTTTTGCAAAATAAATACCAATTGTCCTCATTCTTGTTATGCCCTATTCTAAAGTTATCACCCTCGAACAATATATTGTAGACCAGCAGTCATTGTATAAGGATGCTGAGGGTTCTTTGAGTAAAATTTTTCGCGCGCTTGAATTGGCTGCTAAAATGGTAAATCGCGATGTGCGTAAGGCAGGATTAGCAGACATTTTGGGTAGTTACGGAACCAGTAATATTCAAGGAGAGGAACAAAAAAAGCTGGATGTTATAGCCAATAATATGTTCATTTCAACCTTGGCAAGAAGTGGAGAAGTGTGCATGATTATTAGTGAAGAGAATGAAGATATTTTCTTTGTCGAGGGCGCTGATTCCAAAAAATATATTGTGGCGATTGACCCCTTGGACGGCAGCAGTAATATTGATGTCAATGCCAGTATTGGTTCCATTTTCTCGATTTACCAACGAAAAAAAAATCATTTGTCTCCTTGTACAGAAGACTGTTTGCAAAAAGGAAAGGACCAAGTTGCAGCGGGATATTTTATTTATGGATCCAGTACAATGCTTGTATATACGACTGGAATCGGTGTTAATGGATTTACCCTAGATGATAGTATTCAAGAATTTTGTCTTTCACATCCCACTATTCAAATACCCGCTGACGGTAAAATTTTTAGTTTAAATGAAGGAAATCAAGATGAATTTTCACAAGGAGTAAAGGATTATATTGCTTTTTGCAAAGCAAAAGACAAAGATAGTTCGAGGCCTTATACAGCCCGATATATTGGAAGTTTAATCGCTGATTTTCACCGCAATCTTCTCAAAGGTGGTATTTTCATCTATCCAGCCACATTTTCTGCTCCAAACGGGAAATTGCGTTTGTTGTATGAATGCAATGCCATGGCTTTTTTGATCGAGCAGGCTGGGGGTTTGGCGAGTTCAGGGAAGGGTAGAATATTGGATATTAGTCCCACCGAATTGCACCAAAGGACACCCCTATTTATTGGCTCAAAAAACATGGTTGAAACGGCATTGTGTATGCTCAATAGTGGCCAATCTAGTGAGACCCTTGCGTAATATCTTGCAAAATATTCAAGGATTGAAGGGTTTTTCCGGGAATTACATGAATCTGGATATAGGCAAGAAGATGGCCAATAATTACCCTTCGAGATTTTAATAAAACATTCGTCCTTTTTTCAATGGCAATTTGATGCAAAAGCGTGCAGTCTTCTGGGCCAATCGTATGGATGGGTAAGCTGCGGTCATTTGCATAGCCACCACCCAGAATATCCAGTCCTTTTCGCATACTTTCCGCATCAATTTGCAGGGCATGGCCAGTTTCTTTACAAAAATTATAAAGGAAATAAATAGGCAAAACAGACAGGTTTTCGACGCCTTCGTTTAAGGCAGTAAAGGTTTCTTTAGACAATAAAAAAAGTGATTCTTCTGGCTGTTCCTCGTGCAATACATGGTTGAGTAGCTCTAAAAAAAACCAGCGAACTTGGTCATGGATTGGGAGGTGTCTGTATCCCCAGCCCGAGATGAGAGACAATTCTTTGGCACGCATCAGGCCTTGATATTTTTTATGGAATACCAATTCAATAATTGTTCCTGGCTGTATGAGCGAATTTTTATTTTGTTTTCCGTGAAGGCCTTGAATAATAAAAGAAGTCAAGCCGAATTCTTTTGTAAACAATTTTACCACTGCAGAGTGATCGGTGTAAGCCGTTTTTTTAACAACAATAGCTTCAGTTTTGACCAGCATAGTGACACAAAACAATTATTGTAAATATTCCCAGGCAATTTTTGGATAGCCTTTTTTTCCTTGGTCATTGTAGAAGTCTACGAAACGCAATTTTATGATCACGCCAGCCTCGCGAATCAAATAAACCCTATTTGGAACCATTGTATATCGATCTGAAACCGGTTCATATTGTTTCCAATCATAACCGATCTCATCCTTTTTTTTTGAAAATATCACCTTTTGGGCAAAGTTTAGATCAATTGTATTAAAGGGTATATCATTGATCTCTGCGACTTCAACTTTCTGGGGATTTATTAAAACCCCGCGGATAATATATGGAAACGGGACACCATTTGGATCAGGGACAAATTTTTTGTAAGTGGTAAAAACAATATCCCAATTATTATTTGAAAAAGGTTCATCGTATACTTCCTTATGGTCGATGAAATTATAGTAAACGAAGTTCATTTGGGGATTTATGGCAAGGGTTTTTTTAAATCTTATGGCAGTGTCATTAAGATAACTATATCCAAATCCATAATATCCGCCAGACAATCCTAGCAGTTGCAGTTTGATATAGCGCATACTGTCGACAATCTTTGCACCCAGATCGAGTATAAAAATTTGGTCTACAATTTCGAATTTTCCGAATCCCATTGGTTTAAAGCATCTGCCAAACGCCAAGGAATCGATTTCTCCCGACGGATTATCGAATTGCCAATTTGCCTTGCGCAGACTATCATGATTAACGCTTTTAAATGAGCAGTTGCCAAATTTAGCAATGGAAAAATTTACGTTTAATCCGCCATTTATTATAATCCGTGGAGCATTATTACACGAAAACCCAATATGCCATAAACCATATTGATTGGTTCTTATTTGTTGTGTTGTAAAGGAGTACCACAATTGGTTTTCGTAGGTTTCACCCATTTTAAAGGTTTGGGTTTGCAAGCCCTTTGAAACCATGGGTTGTGGAAATAGTTTCTCAGGTTTCTCGCATGACAGCATGCCAAGAAATGAAACTGTGAATACCCAAAAAATTGTTCTCATTGGATGTTCAAAGTTAGTGAAATGAAGAAGGATCTACCAGGAGTAATTTGAAGCGCTGCACCACCAGTATGTATTGCACCCATTGATGGGATTCCATTCCCTGGGAAAGTGCCCCCCCTGATTGGCGCTGCCATTTGCGTGATTCCCAATATGTTTTTACAGCCCAACTGCAAAGTCATGGGCTGATTTAGCCATGTATTGTGGATTTTTTCTGGTTTCTTTCTGCCCCTCATATATTTACTTACACTAAGGTCTAATAGGGTATATGCTTCTGCACTGAATGGGGCGCCCCCATTGGCGTAAAAGACTTGGGTTTTCCCCGAAAAACGGGTAAAAATTTGTGCGCTTAATTGGGGTTTTTCAAATGTATAAGCCAGATTTAGTTTGCCCTGAACAGTGCTAAAATGAATTGTTTGGGTTGTGTCATTCAGTTTACTTTTATTGGAAATGCAGTCGAAACCTGCTTTTACATTAAAGCTAGATTGATGGTAGTTGAATTCTGCACCCATTCCTCTGCTATTTAGCTCACCAATATTGATGTATTTAAACAATCGGGTGGAGTTGTCCACAAGAGATAATTGAATTTGATTCGTGAGTTGATTGTAAAATCCTTTTAGCGTAAGACTCACTGCCTGATAGACCGATATCCCGTGGCGGTAGTCAAAGCTAAGGATAGCATTTTGGGAAATTTCTGGAACCAAGTCTGGATTGCCTTGAACGTTGTGATTGATGTCTACAAACAAAAAATTGCGTTCTTTTAAGGTTGGTGAACGAAAACCTTTACCATAAGAACCCCTCATGGTAATGTGTTTGCTCAATACCCATCGCGATTGAAAAGACGGAATTAGGGGGGCGATTTTCCAAGTGGGCCCCAGTATTTCAGGAAAGGGGGTACGTCCAAAAAGGCTATTGTACATGACGCGCAAGCTGGGCCGAATCGATATTTTTGGAGATATTTTCCATTCTGATTCAACAAAGATTCCGACATCATTCATGGCATTGTCCTTTTTTACCCGTTTGGAACTCAGCATTTCAGTATTCGCGTCAAAACCATACAGAAATTGTATTTTCTCTGAAGGTTTCCAAGAAATCAAAGCCCGAGAATTATAGGCCAAATTGAGGGTTGTATCTATTTCCCCAATGAGAGATTCAATTTCATCACCCAGAACCAGATTGCGACGCTTGAGCACATTGAATCGGTAATACCGATTGATTCCATTGGTCCATTGAACTCTGGTATTTTTCCCCAATACGAAATTTGATTGTAAGGCGATGTTATTCCGTTGTGTGTAAAATCGGTTGTTATAACCATATACTGAAACCAAATTGTACTCGGCATCACTTCGATCTAACATCATTTCATGGAGCATCGAACCAGAAAGTTGGTGTTGGCTTTTACCCTTTTTGAATAAAATATTGGCATTGGCAAACACCTTGGTTTTGGGTTTCCAATCGAAGTGACGGTTCGAGGTATCAAAATCCACGCCTCCAAAATAGTGTCTTCCAATAGAAAACGACAAGGGGAGTTGATATGACTTATCGCCAATACTGAGGGGATATTGGACATTGGATTCTATGTTGTAATGCCGGGTAGCATCGGCATAGGCGACCAAGTTTGACTGGGTTTTGGTTTGCAGTTGTTTGGTGATGACATTAATTACGCCAGCGATAGCATCCGAACCATACACAACTCCCATTGGTCCTTCAATAATTTCAATGCGATCAATTTGGCCAACCATAATTTGGCCTAGATCAATATTTCCATTGAGGCGACCAATCATCGGTATTCCATCAATGAGAATCTTCACTGCTTGCCCACCCAATCCCTGCATTGTTATTCCTGTACCCAATTGGGCATCTTGTCCAATTAGAATACCCGACTGATTCTGGAGTACCTCAGCGAGGTTCTGCGCGCCCATTCTTCGGATGGTTTTACCAGGAATTACCTGAACGTTATAAGGAGACTGGCTAATTTTTTTTGCATCTGTATTACCAGTAATCATCACCGGATCAATGAGGTCGGAATTCGAAATGCTATCGGATACCTGTCCAACCGAAATCAGGGGTAGGAAGAAAAATAGTGTTGCAAGTTGGCGAAACATCGCAGGCAGAAATCCAATGAGATTTATTGTTTGAAAAAAGGAAGATTAATTTGTTCGGTAGGGGTTTGAACCAAAATACGGTAAGAACCAGATGCGAGTTGTTCTATAGGGATACGCAGCGATGAATCACTGAGCGAAATGGCATTTAGTGAAGAAATTACACGTCCGTCTGTACCCAATAATTTGATATTGGCACATTGCGATTCTGATGAAATCCACAATAACAATTCTTTTTCTGCTGGGTTCGGAAATAATGTCGCACGCAACTTATTGGTTTTACTCGAAGCACTTACGCGTCCCTTGAGCTCCTGGCGATTGAAATATGTATCTCCTTTGCCAGATCCTGAAAAACCTGTAAAGGAAATCATCCAATAGGCCGTATCGTTAGGGATAACTTGGTTTCGAACGCTTTCTACAATGTAGATCCAGGTATTTTCAATTTTCCAAAGCATGCTTGCATTGTTATAAGTTTTCCAATCAGAGCCAATTTTTGTAAGGTCATTGCTAAGCTGGATTTGATTACCTGGCGTTTTAATCGCATCCAATACTTTGGCTGGATTTTGACCGATTTCTGTCCAAGTGTAATCAGTGATTTTTGAAATTCTGGTTCCACGTTTGCTTTCAACACCCATGGTTGGATAAAATACTGGACTTCCACCACCAGGGGGAACGCTTAGGGCGAGGTATCGGGTAAACAATATGTCGTAGTTATCGCGTAGGGGTTCAACCTGAATTTTCCCTTTTAGGAAGTTATAATATTTATAGCTTTTTCCTGTAAAATCAGATTGCATGAGGGTATCAGTCCTATTGTTGGTTCCATCTAAGCTTCCAAATTTAAAGATGAAATCTCCAGAGATCAATTGTGCAATGGGCATAAATTTGAGAAATGTTTTACCCTTACTAGGGTTGTTTATTACCAATAAATACAAGGAATCTCCGGTGATAATTTTTGTTGTTGGATCATAAACACCCCAACTAAAATCCCACATATTTTTTTTGTTAACAGATTGGTTGAATGCACCCAAATCGTGAACGCTGATACTGTTATAATATTTTTTCCACTTAGTCCAACCGCTTGTATCCATCGAGGTGTAAGCCGAATTGTCTCCATTTGGATAAGCGTATAATTCAATTCCATTCATGTGATTGATTCGTAAACAATTGTCGCGTGATACAGTTGTGTGTGACATGTCCCAAGCGTTAGTAGGGGAGAGTGTTTTTTTTCCAGTACGAATATTAAAATACACACTATTCGAATAACCTTGGTTCATGGTTACCGTGTCAGCAATAATGGTTTGTGATTTAGAAATTGAGGGTACTAGAAGCACTAGGAAAAGAACTGATTGGAGTAGATTATTTTTCATTCTATTTAGATTCCACAAAGTTAAGCCCAGGTGAAATTTGTCTTGCTGGTTTCATTGTAAGAATTCCGTCATAACTTTTGACCATTTATGCATCAAATTATGGTATTCAATAAACTAAAGTTTTTCAAATCCAATAAGCTTGGTAACTTTGTTGTCATTTTTGGGATGCTACAATGGCTAAAATCAAAATTGATATTAACAGTGGTAAAATTGTAAAATCCAATATAGTTGTTGGAATAGATTTGGGTACAACCAATAGCTTGGTGGCATGGATAAATCCCCAAACGAATAAGGCCGAAGTCATTGTCGATGAATGGGGTGCACTACTTCCTTCAGTAATTTTAATAAAGCCCAATGCTGACCCCGTTGTGGGTATTTTGGCAAAGGAATCGTTGCTCGACGCACCCGAACGAACAATTTTTAGCGTGAAGCGTTTGCTGGGTAGAAGTTTTCAAGAAATAACATCAGCACAACAATTTTTGGGATACAACATCGTAGAAGATGAAATTGATTCGATGTTGCGTATCGAGATAGATAAAAAATTGTACAATGCGGTTGAACTCAGTGCGATGATTTTGCGCGCCTTAAAGCATAAAGCAGAAAAAGTATTGGGGCAAGAGGTATTCCAAGCGGTTATTTCGGTTCCAGCGTATTTTAATGACAGCCAGAGACAAGCTACCCGAGATGCTGGAAAATTGGCAGGGTTGGATGTTTTGCGTATCATCAATGAACCAACTGCAGCAAGCCTGAGCTATGGTTTAGGATTGGACCGTTCGGTTTCGCAGACCATTTTGGTGTATGATTTGGGTGGTGGAACTTTTGATATATCAATTTTACAGATTGAAGACGGCGTATTTGAAGTATTGGCAACCCAGGGTGATACCCGCCTTGGTGGAGATGATATCGATTATTCAATAATGGCATTTTGGCAGGAAACACATCCCGCTTTGGCAAATTGTGACCAACCAGGAGATATTCAAGCCCTCAGATTATTGGCTGAAACCGCTAAAATTTTCTTGTCTAACAATACCAATCTCATATTTACAGAATGGTTTGAATTTCCCAATAAAAGTACTGTTCAACCCCAGGGCATTGAATCTGCAACGAAGGAAAAGATTGAGCTTTCTCTCAATTATGGTGACTTGGTGAATGCCGCCCAAGTCTTAGTATTAAAAACCCAAGCATGTATTGTCGCAGCCTTGCGTGACGCATCTCTAAAACCCTCCGATATTCAAGCCCTTGTTTTGGTGGGTGGCAGTTCCCGTTATCCTGAGATATCTCGGGTATTATCTGCACAATTCCCGCATTTGATAATTAACAATTCGCTTAATCCAGATGAGGTGGTGGCTTTGGGTGCTGCCATCGAAGCTGATGTGTTGGCAGGTAATCGCAAAGACATTCTTTTGCTTGATATAACGCCTTTGGGATTGGGTATCGAAACTGCAGGGGGTCTGATGGATTTGCTTATTCCTCGAAACACAAAATTACCCTGTCGGGTGCGTCGTGAATATTCTACTTCGGTAGATGGCCAAATCAATCTCCAAATTGCAGTTTTTCAAGGAGAACGTGCGATGGTTAAGGAAAATCGAAAATTGGGTGAATTTATATTAAAAGGTATACCTGCAATGCCTGCGGGATTTCCCAAAATTGAAGTCATTTTCTCTGTAAATGCCGATGGGGTTCTCACGGTTTATGCATCAGAACTTCGCAGTGGAGTCTCCCAAAATATCGAAATAAAACCCCAATACGGACTCAGTGATGAGGCATTAGAAAAGATGTTGTTGGATGGTTTTGCCAACGCACAATCTGATATGCAAGTTCGTGGATTGCAAGAAACAATCAATGAAGCCCAACAATTAATCTATAGCGTAAACCGTTTTATTGCAAAAAATGGGGATATGCTCAGCCCAATTCAACTTGTGGACACCACGCAACGAATTGATGCTCTAAAACGTCTATTAAACATTGGATCAAATAAAGATGCCCTGTTGCAAGGAATAACTGCATTGAATAACCACACCCGTCCTTTTGCAGAAAACCTTATGAACATTGCAATTTCCTCAGCCCTCAAAGGAAAAGAAATATAAGCATGAATAACTTCAGACAATATTGGGTTTTATTTTGTTTTTTGGGTTCTTTCAATGCATTTGCCCAACTTGTTTCTGATCAAGTATATGAAGATCGTCAGAACTTTGGTATCAAAATGGGCTGTGGGATGCATACAATTTACGGCGGAAAACTTCAAAATCCCAAGCCAATGCTCGGATACATTGCTGGATTTTATTGGCATGGAAATGTAGACAAAAAAAGCAAATACAGTTGGCAGATTGGCATTGATATGCGTCTTCGCGGAAGCAATTTTGCCAATGCCAAAAAAGGGGATACAGCCATTAATAAAGCCTATACAAAACTTGGAATAAGTTCTGTTGATATTCCTTTAACGGTCAATTATCGGCTTTCAAAGCAGCAAGAAAAAAATCAAAAGTGTTTACAATTGGGTGTTCAATGGGCATATATTTTTAATTCTGTAGTCTATGTTGGCCCTCAAAAAATACCCTATCAACAAGAGGAATACCTTCGTAAATGGGATAAATTATCCTTAAAACCATTCGAAATTCAAGCTTTGGTGGGATATCAAAACAGGGGCCCATTAATGGGTTATCAGATTTCTGTAAAATATGGTTTGAATAGTATCAACAATAATTTTAACCTCAAGGGGGTATCCCCAACGACAGATCCCCTATTGGAGCCAAAGGGCAGGTCCCAGAGAATCGGAACTTGTAGCCTGGAACTTGCCCTTATTTTCTAAGTGTAGACGTTTCCGTACCTTTGTATTCCAATGTCATCTGTTGCCTTTTACACCCTTGGTTGCAAACTCAACTATGCCGAAACTAGCATTATTGCCCAGCAATTAACAAAAGCGGGATTCGAGAAATGTGAATTTCAGGATGGGGCAGATGTATATGTTATCAATACTTGCAGTGTAACTGATCATGCCGACCGCAAATGCAAGAAAGTGGTTCGAGAGGCATTAAAACACAATCCCGATGCTTATATAGTTGTGATTGGTTGTTATGCCCAGTTAAAACCGAACGAAATTGCCCAGATTCCAGGAGTTGATAGGGTTTTAGGTGCTGCAGAAAAATTTCAATTGATAGACCATCTACAAACTTTGGTTAAAGAGCCTAAGACAGTTGTTTTCAATGCCCCGATTAAAGAGGTAAATACATTTGTACCGGGCTTTAGCATGGGTGATCGAACGCGTATATTTTTGAAGGTACAAGATGGGTGTGATTATTTTTGTAGTTTCTGTACCATCCCATTGGCGCGCGGAAAAAGTCGCAGCGCAACGATTACTGAAACCTTGTCTCTTATAAGAGAAGCGGCCCAAAGTGGAGCCAAAGAAGTAGTGCTTACTGGCGTTAATCTCGGTGATTTTGGGAAAAATCAGGGTCAAACTTTTCTCGACCTGATTCAAGAAATAGATACCATTGATGGCATTGAGCGTTTCCGTATCAGCAGCATTGAACCCAATCTATTGAACAATGAAATTATAGAATTTGTGTCTAAGAGTAAGCGTTTTGTTCCCCATTTTCACATACCGCTTCAAAGTGGTAGCGATGAAATTCTTCTTGGAATGCGGAGAAGATACTCCCGTGAATTATATGCGGAACGCATTAAAACAATCAATCGATTGATGCCCCATTGTGGAATTGGGGTCGATGTTATTGTTGGTTTTCCAGGAGAAACCCACGAACATTTTATGGAAACCTATCAATTCTTGACAGAATTAGAGGTGTCCTATTTACATGTTTTTCCTTACAGCGAACGCCCCAATACAACCGCGAAAAGAATGCCGGGTTCAGTGCCTGTAAAAGTGCGAAATGAGCGCGGCGAAATGTTAAGGGGATTGAGTGAAAAAAAGCGTATGGCCTTTTACCGAAGCCATCTGGGAAAAAAGCGAACCGTATTATTCGAAGAAGGGTCAAACCGTGGGACGATGTTTGGATTTACGGATAATTATATCAAAGTGGCCATAGACTACGATCCATTGTTGGTGAATTCCTTGGCCGGGGTTTGCTTGGAATCTATCAACCCTGAGGGTTGTGTAAACGGTATATTTGATTACGCCGAAGTTCATCACTAACTTGCAAGGGTGTTTCCAACATTGTTTCATTTTGTTTTTGAACTTACAGGTATTTCCTTGCCGTTTCTCCAAGTAGTTAATACTTTTGGTTTTTTTGTGGCGCTGTCTATTGGCGCAGCCTATTGGTCAATGGCCTCTGAATTTGACCGCAAGACATTATTGGGGCATTTTTCAAAAGTAAAAGTCAAACAAGTGACAGGCCTTCGTATTGCGTTAAGCGAATATATCATCAATGGATGTATGTCATTTATTTTTGGGTATAAAATTTTGTATTTAATGGTGAATTCTGGTGAAGGATTTTCCCCGCAAGATCATGTTTTCTCATTGGAGGGTAGTTTTGGCTTGGGATTTTTACTTTTGTCTTTATCTATTGGAAAAACTTTTTACAGTGATAAAAAGCAACGCAAGGAAACGCCTTCTGAATCAATCGAAGAATTAACGGCTTCAGCCCATATGGGAAATATCACTACAATAGCACTACTGTCTGGATTTTTCGGAGCCAAGGTATTTCATCTATTGGAAAACCCAGAACAAATTCACCCCAATACGTTTATTCAAGATTTATTTAGCAGTGGGGGTTGGACTTTTTTTGGAGGACTAATTTGTGGTGCGATAGGCGTAATTTGGTATACAACAAAGAAGGGATTGAATTGGCGTCATGTAATTGATTCCAGTGGACCTGCCATGATGTTGGCGTATGGGCTGGGTCGATTTGGCTGTCATTTTTCGGGTGATGGAGATTGGGGAATCGCCAATTTAAAACCCAATCCTGGATTGCCTGATTGGGCCTGGGCTTATAAATATCCACACAATGTTTTGGGAAAAGATTATGCTGCCAGTGGCATGGAACAGATTCCGGGCTCGGTGGGAGAATATTCTTATCAGCTTATAACTCCAGTATACCCAACTCCTTTGTATGAAGCGTTGATGGGGCTAATGCTGTTTGCATTGTTGTGGTTTTTCTTTCGTAAAAAAGACCTTGTTCCGGGCCAATTTTTTGCTATTTATTTGGTTTTTGCAGGATGCGAGAGATTATTAATTGAATCGATTCGGGAACATGGCGAGAGTCTTTACAGGTTCTCTGGAATTGAATTTTCTCAAGCCCAATTGATTTCCTTATTATTGATTCTTGCGGGTGTCTTGGGCTTTGCTTACTGGAGAGTGTTTCCGACACCAACAACTTCCAAAAAAGTGTAAGTAATTCCTATGAAACAAGGGCAAACGCATGAAATATTTATCTATCATACACAATCAGTACATTTTACAAGGGTACAAATTACTACGAAGGTATTGTAAGCGCTTACAGAGCGTAAATCCCAAATCAATTTCCGCTCATTTTGGGTTCAATAGATGCTTGGTGAACGCCCAGAAGAATGTTTCATTGAGGCTGTATTGCTTTCATTCTTTTCTGCTACTGGGAATATCAATGCCCCAATTGCATGCCCAAGTCAACCCATCAGACAAACTGAGGGTTGATACCATTATAGTAGAAGATTTTGATCGATTGGATCCTGTATATCTTTCTGGTAGCATCGATGAATCCAAGAAAAAGGAATATCAGATTTTGAAGCGTAGGGTAATAAAAACAATGCCTTTTGCCAAAATGGCGGCCATGAAGATGAAGGCAATGGAAGATAAATTACAAACGATTCAGGGCAAACGGGAACGCAAGAAATACATCAAACAATGTGAGGAAAGTATTAAGATAATGTACCTTGAACAATTGAAAAATTTAACCATTGGCGAGGGGCAGGTTCTGATGAAATTATTGCACAGAGAAACTGGGAAAACTTCTTGGGAGATTATGAAAAACTATCGAGGGGGATTTGAATCAATCGGATGGCATGCCTTGGGTACTTTGTACGGACAAAATATGAAGGTGGAATATGATCCTGTTTTGGATTATCAAATAGACCACATTATCAAACAAGGCCGTCTTGAGTAATTTTTACCCTATGGGGTCATATATCTCCCGTTTTTCCCTACACATTATCCATGTAAAAGGGTTCGATTTTGGCATTCGGATTTCTGTGTTTCGGTGAAGATAGCTTTCACACATACCTTGTAATTTTTGTAAAAAAACTCAGGCGAAATATTATTGATAGACTTATTTATTTGGCTGAGTTCATTTCTTGGAGCAGATATCCGCGAACATGGGCCTAAAGTAAATTGAATATCTGCGAATTTACCACGACCCACAAACACTTGGCTTAGAACTTTACTTTTCGAATAATGTAAAATACCAAAGGAGCGCCAATGATTGCCATCATCGCATTGATTGGAAGGGAAAAATTTTGAATTAAATTATGAGACAAAACATCACCTGTAAGGGTCAATAGAATGCCATACAATGCTGTTGGAACAATGTTTTTACTGTGCGATTCTGTACCGCTAATGCGGCGTGAAAGGTGGGGTGCAATCAATCCAACAAAAGATATTGGACCACAGTAGGCTGTGGTCAAAGCCGCCATGACGGCACTGCCTGCAATCAATAGAACACGTAATCTATGGGTTGATTTACCAGAACTGATTACATGGATATCGCCCAGCAAATAAGTGTTAAACGAATGGCGGTTATACCACAGTATTGCACCACCAAAAAAAGTTGCTCCTGCAAAGGGAAACAATTGCGAAATTTCTATTCGGTCAAAGTTTCCCATACCCCAGAGTACAAATTGTTGGATTTGTTGTGCGGATGCCATTTGTTCGATAATGTCAACCGCAGCTCCAAAAAAGTATCCCAGAACCAATCCCAATAACAGTAAACTGTGAAGTTGTTGTAATCGTTTGTGAATCCACAATTGAATCCCCATTACCAGTAAGGCCCCCAACAAGGCAGCAAGGGGTTGAAATGAAACACCAAAACCACTGTAGTCACTAAAATAGTATCCACCGAAAAAAGTAAGTATTGCTATACCAAAAGATGCTCCGGGTGTTACGCCGATCAAAAATGGTCCAGCCAGGGGATTGCGAAACAAAGTTTGCATCATTAGGCCGCTCCAAGCCAAGGATATTCCAGCCAATACAGCGCCCAATACCCTGGGTAAACGACAGTCAAAAAACAGGGTGCTATCGGAAGCCAAAGATGCATTCTTGTTCAATATCGAAAGTCCAGCCATAAGGTCATAACCCAACAATGCCAAAATAGAAATCCCCAAAACGATTTGTAAAGCAGTATTTTTTTTCATTCTTTCGTTTGGTTTTGTGCCTTGTATTGAGGTTCTGAAGGGACAGATTGTTGTGTTTGACAGTCATAGCCTTTTGGCCTCTGAGTTCGATTATGTATCATTTTAACAGCAGGCCAATGATATTATTTTGAACACGGAAGGTAATAATGACTTTTCTCAACATCAAAGGTAGTGTCCTGAAAAATCATGAACAAATCTTGTAGTATTAGATTGGGATAGATACAGCCCATATCCCAATACGGATTGCTACCATTGGGGTTCAGTTTTTTGTTGTAATGATATAAATGATGATTGTTAAAAGCCTTAATGGATGAAATGCGTTGATCCATGGCAAGTATGCATTCTCGACTAGAACAAAGATCTGTATTAATCCAGATATCAGCCTTTGAAAAAATTTGAATGGCTTGTTCGATCCCCAGAATATTGGTTCCCGTCCCCTGGCCTGGCGTCACCAATAGATTCCCTCCTGCGTCGTAAACAATTTGTTTTTGGTAGGCTTCTTGTTGTGGTACAAACCAAAGGCCATTGTAAGGAATATTGCTGGCAACAGCAGGTCGGAATTTGACATGGCTTGTTTTTTCTCGAATTTTCTCGTAGTCTGATTTAACTTGCTTAAATATTTGTTGGCCTTTGATGGGGTTTCCCAAAATCCATGACAGTGCATGAATCCATTCGGCTCTACCCAAAGGATGGGTTTCGAGGTGATGTTGACACCACAATACCGGAAATTTGTTTCTGCCAATTCTGTCAATCAATGCGGCATCGCTCCCATTGACAAAGTATCCAATGAATAAATCGGGTTTACAAAGAAATACTGTTTCGGGGAGAATTGACCCATTGGGTGCAACCTCAATCAAGGGTTGGAGTGAGGATTTATTATACAATAATGGGTGAGAGATATAGGATTTAGATTCTACACCCACCAAATCTTGCAATTTTCCGAGCTCGGCAATCATCGATGTATGAGTGGAGGAAATACTTACAATGCGTTTGTGGGTTAAAATTTTTGTATACCCTGAGATTTCTTGTGACTTTCCCCAAAAAAATTGACCCAAAATGGTTTTGTTGTTGTTACCAGAATACAGAATCAAAAAACTGTCAGATTCTGAACAACCCAGTGAGAAAAGTGAAGCATAGTCATTCTTTATCCACACAATGTCTGACTTGACTGCTGAATTTGGATTCGAATGGCAAGAGAAAATGTTCAAAAGGCACAGCGTAAACGCCCCAATTACAAGCCTTTTTAGTATTTGTTTCATCACGTGTTCAAAATTAGTACAAAATATCGCACAGCACTCGAAAGATAGTATTGGCGACTCCCCAAAATCACAGACATTTGTTGCAATATGTACCATCCCCTTTTTCGATACCGATATTTTATTTTATTTGGTGTGTTTGCTCTTTGGATGTCATTTTTTGATTTGAATAATATATTTTTTCGATACCAGCTCCTCAACGAAATTTCGATACTGGAAGACAATATCGACGAACATAATTCCAAAATTGCTGAATTGGAGACGCTCAAGAAAGATCTACTTGGCAATGACCGCAATCTCGAGCGATATGCCCGCGTAAAATACCTAATGAAAAAAGATGATGAAGATCTTTTCGTTATTGTGGAGGAAAAAAAGCCAACAAAGGATGAATAGTGTTCATAAAAACAATGTAAGTTGTGGATTTTTATTGCCTGAGATACAATAAGTTTGCACCCAACAAGCCGGTCAATAATTTCTATAAAATATGAATTTCATAGCTACCTCAAGCGAACTTTTGCAACATCTGTTAACGGTTAACGGTGCCATTATGTCCAAGCCAATTATTCCGATTTTGGATAATTTTTTGTTTGACATCAGTGAAAACAAACTCAAAATATACAGTACAGACCTTGAGACAAGTATGATAACCACCATGCCTGTTACCTGTAAGGAAAGTATAAAAGTGGCTGTCCCAAGCAAAATGATCATTGATATTTTGCGTTCTTTACCAGACCAAGGCGTCACTTTCAGTGTTGATCCACAAACCTTTGGAATTGAAGTAGTAAACAACAATGGTCGGTATAAAATGGCTGGCCAAGATGGTGTAGATTTTCCTGCTGTCCCAGAAACACCTCCCGAAGGAAGTTTTACCATACCTGCAAATATTCTATTGCGTGCTATCAATAAAACATTGTTCGCTGCTGGATCCGATGAATTACGACTCAATCTTGCAGGTCTATATATAGAGATCAAAAACAATTCACTCATTTTTGTAGCTACGGATGCCAATAAGTTGGTTCGCTTAACTCGAAAAGATTTCAATGTGGGGATTGAAGATAATATTCTCATTCCCAAAAAGCCTTTGAATCTGCTTAAAACTGCATTGCCAAATGATGAGACTCCCGTAGTGGTTGATTTCAATAAATCAAGTGTGTATTTCAGCTTCGGAGAAACCCGTGTTTTGTGCCGATTGGTGGACGAGAAATATCCAGATTACGCCTCAGTTATTCCTGCAGAAAACAACAATGTAATTACAATTTCGCGTATGGCTTTGTTGAGTTCAATCAATCGGATTAGCATTTTTGCGAGCAAGACAACTTACCAAGTACGTTTTAAGGTTATCGGAAATGAACTCACCATTAGCGCTGAAGACATTGAAATGGCAAATGAGGCTGTAGAACGAATTACTTGTGAATACGATGGCAGTGATATGGAAATAGGGTTTAATGCAAGGTTTTTGAAAGAAATGCTCGCAACTATTGACGGAGAACAAGTTCAGTTGCGTTTGTCTGTCCCCAATCGTGCCGGTTTGTTGGTTCCTTTTGAAAATGAGCGAGATGAGGACATTACCATGCTGATCATGCCCATGATGTTGAATAACTATTAATGCAGTTACTCAAATACCGCGCTTCCCACCCGAATCATAGTACTTCCATGTTTGGTGGCAAGTTCGTAGTCTGAACTCATTCCCATTGACAATTCCCTGAACGACTTCTGGCTGGGAAAATAATTTTTTCTAACATGCAAAAAGAGTGTTTGCATAGCCATAAATTCTCGTTCTATTTGTTGTTTGTCTTCCGTGAAAGTTGCCATCGCCATTAAACCGCAAACCTGAACATATTCTAGTTCTTCAACAGCACAAGTCCCAAAAAATGCATCAATTTCGTCTGGGTGTAGTCCAAATTTACCTTCTTCTTTGGCAATGTGTATCTGTATTAAGCAGGGTATAATTCGCCTCAGTTTTTGAGCCTCACTATTAATTTCCTTCAATAAAATTAGGCTATCAACGGAGTGTATCATACTGATAAACGGAACAATATATTTTACTTTATTGCGTTGCAGATGCCCTATTAAATGCCATTCGATGCCCGCGGGTAATGCGTGTACTCTTTCCAGTAATGCCTGAACCCGATTTTCGGCAAATACCCGATGCCCCGCATTGAATGCCGCAATGATTTCTTCGACAGATCGATATTTGCTCACCACTATCAAAGTGCTTTGTTCTCCAATGCTTTCCTTGATTCGTTTGATATTTTTAGCAATACGCGTCATTTTTTGTAAATTTGTAGGGTTGTGATACGCAGATTTCTTACTTGCAAAATTACCCTATTCCTACTAATTTGTTCGGTATTTGCTTGTCATTCATCGCCCAATAAGGTTTCTGATGAAAAAATGATTTCTATTTTGGCAGATGCAATGCTGCTTGAGGCATCCAATCAAATACACTATAACTATGCAATTCTACCAGATTCGGTGTGGTTTAATGAATACTCTTTTATTTGTAAAAAGCACCTCATAAACTTCGAAGATTTTAAATCACAACTTCATTGGCTCAAAGAGAATCCGGATGAGTTTAGTTCAATCATGGAGAAAGTAATTACCCGCTTACAATGGACCGATTTGAATGCCAAAAAGGGTGCTCCGTGAACTATCCAGTTGATTTTGAGCGTATTGTCGGGTTCGACTTTGTGAGAAGTTCAATTTTGAGTCGATGTCGTTTCCCAAGCAGTCAATTATTGGCAGAATCATGGCAGATGTCTGTAGAATTTGAGGAGGTTCAGCAACGATTGGATTGTATCGATGAATTGCAGCGTTTGAATGATGAATGTCCCAGTGCTTTGGATTTCAAGGGCGAAGATATTTCGATATTTTGTGAAAATTTGGGTATTGAGCATTACATGTTGGAAGAGGAATCTTTATCCTCGATTTTACAAATTGCAAAATCGTATGTAAATCTCTCAACAGCAGTAAACAATAAGGCAGAAAAAATGCCTTTGCTAGCGGCCAATTTACCCCCCGAAGAATCTTGTAAAATGGTGCTTATAGCCATAGATAAACTATTGGATGTATTTGGTCAGGTATCGCCAAAAGCATCGCCACAGTATGCCAAGATTGCAAATGAAATTCTTCGTTTAGAACTCGCGGCTCGCCAGACAATGAAGGGTATTTTTCGCGATTGGAAAGCCCTTGGATATACTGCTGAAACAGATATCACGGTTCGAGAAGATCGATTGGTAATTCCTATTTTAGCAGAGTATAAACGCAAAGTGAATGGGTTTGTGAAAGACATTTCGGCGACCGGAAAAATATTTTTTGTGGAGCCCACCCAGATGCTTGAGATGAACAATCGATTGAAGGAGTTGGCGGCCGATCGAAAAAGAGAACGAGAAAGAATCCTAAGGCAAATAACCGCTGTTTTGGCACCCCATAAAATTGCATTGCAACGCGCCATGCACCGTTTGTCAGAGACCGATTTTTTGTTGGCCAAATGGAGTTGGTGTATGCAAGAAAATGCCCAGCGACCCAAAGTAAGCGCTTCTCCACAAATCACCCTGCGCAACGCCGTTCATCCCCTTCTTCGCAAGGAATTGAAATCCCGAAAATCACCCGTAATACCCTTAAATATGTCATTGGAAAATCGACGTATCATGGTTGTCAGTGGGCCCAATGCTGGGGGTAAAAGCGTGGTCTTAAAAACAGTATTATTGCTTCAATACATGGTACAAAGTGGATTGTTTGTTACCGCAGACGCCGAAAGCCGTTTGGGTATTTTTTCATTCTTAGGCATTGATTGTGGAGACGGACAAACCATAGAGAAGGGATTAAGCACATTTAGTGCTCATTTACTGCATTTAAAAAATTTGCTCAACCATGCCAATGAAAGTTCGTTGATTGGAATAGACGAGATTGGCACTGGAACCGATCCTCGATTTGGGGCTCCCATTGCCCAGGTTGTGTTAGAAAATTTGCTCGAGGCTGGCTCTTTTGTTATTGCGACAACCCATTTTTCTCAATTGCGTGAGTGGGGTTTGGATTCGGCAGAGGTAGTGCAGGCAAGTATGGCTTACGATGTTCAGGCGATGAAGCCCTTATACAATTTGGTAGTGGGTAAACCAGGTTCCTCTTTTGCACTTGAATTGATGCGAAAAACTGCTTTTGATGTTTCTTGGATAGACAGAATAAAAGCCTTGACAGGACAACAAATGGTTAAATCAGAAGGGTTGATGTTGGATCTTGAAAAACAAAATCAACGCCTTGTAGAGCAGTTAACATTGGTTGATAAAAAGTTAGAACACCTTCAAACGCTTGGTGATTCTTACCAAGAGTTGAAGGATACCTTACACCAAAAACGGAACGATTATATTCAATCCGCTCGAAATGATGCCAAAAAAATTCTTGCCGATACCAACAAACAAATTGAAAACACCATTCGGGTGATTCGTGAACATAGTGCTGCCAAGGAAGAAACCCAAGTGGCAAGGCAAAAACTCGCAGAGTACAAACAAAAGATAGACTTGCTTGGAAAAGATTACAATGAAAAAGGATTTCACCATGCAAAAATAGAATTGGCAAATTCTACTGCTCCCCCTACAGCAAAAGTATCGCAAAATACAATGCAGACGAAATCCCCAAAGTTATCAAAGTCTAATGGCATCAAAAATTCTATGATTCATAATCTCAGAGTTGAAGAAGAAGATAAGCTTGCCCAAAAACTTGTCTATCCGGGCGATAGTGTTGCGCCACAATTGACAGTAAATCCCCAAATTATTATGCCGGGGATAAAGGTAAAGAGTCTGGTAACAGGGGCCGAAGGCGAAGTATTGGATTGTAAAAAAGGGAAGGTTTCAGTGGCATTTGGGATGATAAAAATGTGGGTTCCATTATCGGAGCTGGCTGTTGCAAGGGAACAGTCGAACGATAAATCACAGCGAAACAGTTCAACGGGTGGATACCCGTGGCTTGAGCGTCAATCAGTGTATAATTTGGTATTGGATGTGAGGGGGGAGCGCTTGGATGATGCATCGCAAAAAGTTTTATTCTGGTTGGAAGAAGGACATTCTTTGGGCAAGCAACAGCTAAAGATTATTCATGGTCGGGGCGACGGTATTTTGCGCAAAGGACTAAAAACGATGTTGAAATCAATTGAATTTGTTCGAAGTTATTACCACGAGACAGAATCAGATGGAGGCGATGGCGCATTGATTGTAATGTTGTTATGATAAATAATCTTTTCAGGGTATTTTTGTAGACCCATGACATTAATTCTTGATGGCACAATCGCCGCCGCGTCTATTCGAATGCACATTGCTACAGATGTTGCAGAATATAAGAAAAAAGGCCATCGTCCTCCCTGTCTTATTGCCATTTTGGTGGGAGAGGACGGAGCAAGCATGACCTATGTGGGTGCTAAAAAAATTGCTTGCGAAGAAGTTGGATTTATCGGTGAAGTTCGTCGATTTGGTGCGGATATTTCGGAAACTGAACTTATTAATGAAATTCAAAAAATAAATTTAGACGATTCAATAGATGGATTGATTGTGCAATTGCCCTTGCCCAAACATATTTCAGAAGAAAAAATAACCCAAACGATTTTACCCCAAAAGGATGTGGACGGTTTTCATGACATCAATATGGGCAAATTGGCCAAGGGTGCTGCCGATGGCGTTAAGCCAGCAACTCCGTATGGAATTACATTATTAATGAAGCATTATGGCATTGATGTTTATGGAAAGCACATTGTAGTAATTGGCAGGAGCAATATCGTGGGTCGGCCTATGAGTATGTTGCTTTCCGCCGCTGCACCATACGGAAATGCTACTGTCACCCTTTGCCATAGCCGTACAAAAGAGTTGTCGTCTTTTACCAAAATGGCAGATATTTTGGTTGTTGCTTTGGGCAAGCCAGGATTTATTACTGCCGAAATGGTCAAAGATGGGGCTGTAATTATTGACGTAGGCACAACGCGCGTGGTCGATGCTTCCCGAAAGAGTGGTTGGCGATTGCAAGGGGATGTTGATTTTGATTCTGTTTTTGACAAAGTTTCTGCCATAACACCCGTTCCAAAAGGTGTGGGACCGATGACCATAACAGGTCTAATGATGAATACACTGGAGGTTTACAAGGCAAAGTTTGTATGAATCTTTACCCTGTGATGGAACATTTTTATACAATTCAGGGAGAAGGTATGCATACTGGGAAACCAGCCTATTTTATTCGGTTGGCTGGATGTGATGTAGGTTGTGTATGGTGTGATGTTAAAGCGAGTTGGCTTACCAATGGAGTTGCGGTTCATACAGCCGATGAAATTTGTGTTTGGGTTAAGAAAACAATGGCTCAAATTGTTGTAATCACTGGTGGAGAGCCTGCTATGTATGATTGCAATGAATTGGTGGATGCTTTGCATACAGCTGGGTATAGGGTTCACGTAGAAACTTCTGCTGCTTATGCATTGAGGGGGAATTATGACTGGGTTTGTATCTCACCCAAAAAATTCAAACAGCCTGTCTTGGATGAAATGAAAAATGCCAGTGAATTGAAAGTCATTGCCGTCAACGCCTCCGATTTTGAGTGGGCAAAGCAATGGGCCAATACTTGTAATAATGAGTGTGTCCTTATTATCCAACCCGAATGGGACCGCCGCGAACGAATGCTCCCCCAAATAATTGAATTTGTTAAATCCAATCCGCGATGGCGAATTGGTATCCAATCGCATAAGATTATTCATGTTCCTTGAGAAAAGGACATCGCAAAAAACCGTGTGTAACTTTGAATGTTGCCGCGAATAAATACAAACGACTGAGGGTATTTTTGTAGATATGCGAAGTAAATGGGCATTCTATGGATGTTTTCTCTTGATGGTATTGTTGGCTTCATTTGTCTGTCCTCCGGATTCTCCTAGATCGCTGATTAACAATCCTTATAATATGAGCCGATTGCATCGGTTTTCAGATAGTAGTCATTTTAAAATCGACAGTTTTTTTCGGCGCATGTACCAGTCTGGTATTTTCAATGGATCGTATTTATTTTATCGAAACGACAGCCTTATATATGGATCTATGGGGTATGCTGCATTCGAAACAAAAGATTCAATTCAGCCCACGGATTTATTTCAACTCGCCAGTGTTTCAAAAATATTTACGGGCATGGCCGTAATGTTACTGGTTCAAGATGGGTATGTAAAAATCAGTGATAGTGTGCATTGGTATATTCCAGAATTGCATCGACGCAACCTTACCATCAAACACTTATTAAGTCATACCAGCGGATTACCAGATTATTTTTATTTTGACCTCAAAGCATGGGAGAAACCCAAAGACCATATGGAAAACCAAGATGTAGTGCAGTTGCTCAATGCTCAATTGCCTACACATTTTGCCAAGCCGGGGAAATATGATTATTGTAATTCAAATTTCGCCTTACTTTCCTTGCTTACAGAAAGACTATCCGGAATCGATTTTCGCAGGTTCGTAAAAACTCGGATAATGAATCCTTCGGGAATGAAATACTCCCACATATCCGATTTTGATAGCTTGGCTTTGCACAATTATCCTGTTCAAGGCTACGACAATAAACATAGGTTTAATGACAATATTTTCAATGGAACTAGCGGCGATAAAGGGGTATATTCAAATGTATTTGAGATGTTGGCATTGGATCAGATGTTGCGCACCGATTATATGTTGCACACAGTACAGAAAAATCTAATGACAACCCCCCAAACCATAGTCAGTGCAGATGCATTTTATGCCTTGGGATGGAGAGTCAAGTGGATAGATGGACAGAAATGGGTATTTCACAACGGTTGGTGGAAGGGGTTTCGTACCTATTTTTGGCGTTGCTTGGATGAAAATAAGTGCTATGTGGTACTCACCAATCATGTGCATGGACCATTTTTAAAAACCATTGATATGGTGGCACTCTTGAAGTAGAAAATTGTGTTTGCAGACAAAGGTTTTTTTCAATCCTTGTAATCTCTTTTCTATCAATATCCAATATAGTGTTAATGACCCACCAATACCGGTCCCTTGGAAGGGTATTTTCTGTAAAATTAAGATTCTTGTCTGGGTACATCGAAATATCCAACAGGCGCCCCAGGCAATTAAAAATTTGAAGTCAGTAGTATTTGGATTGTATATGTACCCATTTTTATAATGTATATACCAACGGGTAGGTTTATAGATGTTGATTGAATACCAGAAGGTATAAAGCGCTCAAATAGCAATAATCCCATGGAAGAATAAACAGACAGTTTTTGGCGCTTTAAATTTGAAGAAACAAGAACTTGTTTGGTAGTATTAAAGTATGGTGGACGGGGGTTTTCTGTTATTTTTTCTTGGCTTAAGGTCGCTAATTGGTGTATCACCCCAACGGCATCCAAATCAAATCCAGAACTTCCAAAATTGGTTGGCCACGGATCATTGATCATCCGACCATAGCGATCTCGGCTTCCCCAAAGCGAATCTACACATCCCACAACGTCAATTATTTTAATGAATCGAATGTTATTGGTATTGATTGCATCCACTTTCGGCAAATCGGCCAAATCAAATGGCGTTCCAAATGGGTGGCGATATTTACCCGCAAGATTATGAATTTTGGTGGCATGGGAAAACCCAAAACTTGGGGTTTGCTTTTTTGTTGGGTTCAATGATTCTGCGGGAAATCTCTGCCAATGGATACTATCTGAACTCACTTCTACAAATGCCAATTCCAAGAAACTATCCGAAAACGCATTTTCAAAGACTGCAAAATCAAACCCTTCACCATCAAAAATGGGCGAGTCAAATCCTAGAATTGCAATGCCTCGATCTCCCAAGCTCACAACACCGTTTTGCGCAGCTTCTCCCAAAGAAAACTCTGAAATCCCTACATTGGCATAACCCGAATCGGCGAGATTTATTTGTTTCAGACCTCGCTTAAGTGTGCATTGTGTTGCCCAAGATACAAAGCAAGAACTATCGGCTTTTATCGCAGTCGATCCTGAAATTCCAGCTGCTGGCGCAAATTGAGCTGAAATAGGCAGGCATAAGATAAAATTTGCAAGACAAAAAAAACAGGTTAAAATTTTCAAGATTGCAGCTATGGGTTAAGATTTACATGAACCTTTGGGTGTTGCAGTAATTCTGTGTATCGGTGCTTTCAAAATTCGATAATTAAAACAGAAAATTGGATGCAAACAATATTTTTTTGACTTATGCAGACAATTTTTTTTCGATTCCGTTTACGATTTCGTCACACATTGAATGATTTTTGGCCAACAAAGTGCGGGCCTGGGAAACTATATTGTTGGCCCATTCTGTGTCATCAAGGCTTTTTGCATTGATTAATACATTCAACCATGCGCCGCGAACCGCAGTTTTGATGCATAAAACACCAACTCCCACATCACTCAAGGAATTGGGATTGCCATGTTCGGCCATTTGTTTTAGCATGGGGATACATGAAAAGGCAGTTTGCATTGTGCGAAATGGAACTTCGGTCGCATATTTTGATGCATCTTGAATGGCCTGTTTACGGATGTTTATTTGGATGTCATTGTCCTTTGGTAGGCCGTAAGCCTGCATTATTTGTTCAAAGGCCCTTGTGTCTTCGTCTATCAGCGAAACAAGTGCTTTTTTGTGTATTTGACCTTGTTCGGACCATGGTGAGAATTCGTCTAAACGTGTTTCCCATCCTTTTTTGATTGCGCTCAAGTTGGCCACCATTGTTCCCAATGCCGCGCCCAAAGCGCCCGACAAGGCAGCAATACTTCCACCACCAGGCGCAGCACTGTCGCGTGCAGTTTCGTCGACAAAATCGCTGAGGGTCATGTCAGCCAAAATAGATTGGGTTTTGTTGCGCATGAAATATTCGATAATTTTTTTGTTGGGATCAAATATACCCAATTCGGCCAATCCCATACTTCTTACTGCCGAATCTATTAAATCTGCTTCGCATACCCCACAGCTTAGGCCTTGTTTTTTTAAGAAATACCGGCCTGCGTCCAACATTGGCTCCAAAGGTATCAATCCCACCAATTCAGAACCTGTTACCCTCAGCCCTCTGTAGTATGCAGCTTTTCGGGTTTCTTCAAATGCAATGTGCATGGGTGTTACCTGTGTATTTGTAAGGTTCATGGATATTTGTGCCATCTTGTATTCTTCAATATACCACCCAATGGCTTTGACTGACTTTAGTTTTCCGGGGATTCGAACGTCTTCACCATTTTTATCTTTGACAATGGGACCGGTATAAGGATTACCCTCTCGTTTAACCCTTCCGGCCTCACGAACATCAAAGGCAACCCGGTTGGCAAGGCGTGTACTTTGGGTATTGAGGTTAATATTAAACGCAATTAGAAAATCTCTTGCACCAAATACTGTTGCTCCTGCGCGAGTGTTCATAATTGATTTTCCGAAATCGGGTTTCCAATCTGGCTGTTTTATTTTTTCAAAAAATCCTTCGTATTCTCCGCTACGAATGATCGCGAGGTTCTTTCTTGCGGGATTGTCTTGTGCATACTCATATAAATAGGCTGGGATAGAAAGCTCATCTGCCACGCGTTTTGCAAGTTTCTTTGCAAAGATTGCTGTTTCTGCCATGCTGATTCCAGCAATTGGGATGAGCGGACATACATCCGTGGATCCCATTCTTGGGTGAGCGCCAATGTGCTGACGCATATCAATTAGTTCGGCCGCTTTTTGAATGCCGCAAAAAGCAGCCTCTATTACTTCATTGGGTGAACCCACAAAAGTTAGAACTGTCCGGTTTGTGGCCTTGCCCGAGTCTATATCAAGAATTCTTATGCCTTCTATTGTTTCGATTGCATTTTTGATTGCATTAATGATCTGTGGGTTGCGCCCTTCGCTAAAATTGGGTACACATTCGATAATTTGTTGCATGATGCAAATTTATTCGGAAACCATCGAATTTTGTTGTGATATTTAATTCCGCTTTGTGGAAGTTCTTTGGGTGATTTAACAAAAAGCAAATTCCATAGAATCCAAAGTGCTAATTTGTGGGTATATTCGCCCTCTTTTATGACGCTTATCAAATCAATTTCAGGAATTCGTGGAACTGTGGGTGGAATAGCGGGTGAAAACTTCACTCCCATTGATATTGTAAAATATACTTCTGCATATGGCACTTGGGTTTTACAACAAAAAAAAGGAAAAAAAGTTATCGTTGGAAGAGATGCCCGTATTAGTGGTCCCATCGTGCATGAATTGGTGATTAACGCCCTTCTGGCGCTGGGATTAGATGTTGTAGATGCTGGATTGAGTTCAACCCCAACGGTTGAGATGGCTGTGATTGAAGAAAAAGCCGCCGGTGGAATTATAATTACAGCAAGTCATAACCCCAAGCAGTGGAATGCCCTTAAATTGTTAAATTATAAAGGAGAATTTATAAGCGCAACACAGGGTGAAAATGTATTGCTTTTGGCCGAAACGGGTGTAATTGATTTTGCATTAATTCATAAAATTGGATCTAGGTCTTACAAAGATTTTTTGGATATGCACATTCAAAAAATACTTGCATTGGATTTGGTGAAGCCTAATCTAATTGCAAATCAAAACTTTTCTGTTGTGGTGGATGCTGTAAATAGCGTTGGCGGCATTGCGGTTCCTGCTTTGCTGCGGGCTCTGGGAGTAAAGGAAATTGTAGAATTAAATTGTGTACCTACCGGGAATTTTGCGCATAACCCAGAACCACTTCCTGAGAATTTAGCGCAGGTGTCTTCAACAGTTAAATCATCGAAGTCTGATTTGGGTATCGTAGTAGATCCTGATGTTGATCGCTTGGCTTTTATTTGTGATGACGGAGAAATGTTTGGTGAAGAGTATACCTTGGTGGCGGTCGCTGATTATGTCCTAAAATACAAACCAGGACCCACCGTGAGCAATCTTTCGAGTACCCGAGCTTTGAGGGATATTACCCAGAATTATGGACAGTTGTATGAAGCGAGCGCAGTAGGCGAGGTGAACGTCGTTGAAAAAATGAAAGAAATTTCTGCCGTTGTCGGAGGAGAAGGGAATGGGGGCATTATTTTGCCAGAACTTCACTATGGAAGAGATGCACTGGTTGGTATCGCGCTTTTTTTAACCCATTTGGCTGAAATGGGAATTGGAATTTCGGCATTGAGGTCTTCCTATCCCAATTATCAAATGTCAAAAAACAAGGCAGAGCTTCAACCCGGCACGGATGTGGATCTCATACTAGAAAAAATCCAAAAAAAGTATAAAAAGCAACCCATCAGCACCATTGACGGGGTCCGTATTGAGTTTGATTCGGATTGGGTGCATTTGCGCAAAAGCAATACCGAGCCTGTAATCCGAATTTATGCTGAGAGTGATAGTGTGAATACAGCCGAAAATCTTACCCGAAAAATTTTACAGGATATTGGTGATCTATTAAACTAAATTTGCACCCCAATGGCAATGCAATGTGGTATCGTTGGACTTCCAAACGTCGGAAAATCTACCCTTTTTAACGCAGTTTCTAGCGCCAAAGCACAATCTGCAAACTTTCCTTTTTGTACAATAGAACCCAATATAGGCACTATTACGGTTCCGGATGTGCGCATCAATACATTGGCGGCACTGATAAACCCACAAAATCTGGTTCCCACCACCATTGAAATTGTGGACATTGCGGGTTTGGTAAAGGGCGCAAGCAAAGGCGACGGGCTTGGCAACCAATTTTTGGGTAATATCAGAAATACCCATGCGATTTTACATGTTTTGCGCTGTTTTGATGATGACAATATCATCCATGTTGATGGTAGTGTTAATCCAGTGCGCGACAAAGAAATTATTGATACTGAATTACAATTAAAAGATTTAGAATCAATTGAAAAATCGATTTCAAAAATGGTTAAACAAGCGAAATCTGGAGACAAAGACGCTGCGAAGGTTTTAGAAATTGCCGAAGCGTTTCAAGCGTATTTACTCACGGGCAAAAATGCGCGAACCTTGGAAATGGAACCCGAAAAGCGCTTGTTAATTAAGGATTTGAATCTATTGACCGACAAACCAGTATTGTATGTTTGCAATGTAGATATCGACAGCGTAAACAATGGAAATCATTATGTTGAGCAGGTTAAAAAGTCCATTGCCGGCGAAAATGCGGGACTCATTCTGATTTCTGCTGCTATAGAAGCTGAGATTGCCGAGTTGGATAGTTTTGAAGACCGACAATTATTTCTTGCAGAAATGGGATTAGAACAAAGTGGTGTAGAAAAACTTATCCATGCGGCTTATAAATTGTTGCATTACTTCACCTACTTTACCGTTGGGGTGAAAGAGGTACGCGCTTGGACTATTACTGAGGGAACAAAGGCACCAGGTGCTGCTGGAGAAATTCACAGTGATTTCGAAAAAGGGTTTATTCGTGCAGAGGTAATTTCGTATGATGATTTTATTCATTATGGCTCTGAGGCAGCCTGCAGAGATGTCGGAAAACTTCGGGTTGAAGGAAAAGAATACACAGTGAAGGATGGTGATTGCATGCATTTTCGTTTTAACGTGTAAACAACTTCAAAAACCTATCTTGTCTCGAGGCAAATCCTTAAATAACAGGGCGTCTTTGTATTGAACTGAATACAATTTTTTAATAAAACCCCAGCACAGTGTTTGAAAATCGGCAGCTCGATTCCGTATTTTTTGGCTGCCGACGGCTTTGCCATTCTTTGCTTTTTCATTAAACGATCGTCTAACTGGTTCTATAATCTCGCGGGTAATCAAGTCGGCGAAATAATTTCCAGCCTTTGTACACCTTTCTGTAAGCAATTGAGTCAATCGATCAAGGGCGTTCTGCTGCTCTTCGGCATTGGGCATCCTTGTATGAGAATCCCATTGTGTTTCATGATCTTTGAACATTATGGAGATTGAACGCTGAAAGGATTGTGCGGTAGCTTCTAAGTGTTGAAAATGAATACGTAGTGGAGATAATTCAGCATATTTAACAGAAATCTTTGCATTTTTCTCCATCGAAATAGCATGCATCAATCCACTGAACTCGAGGGTTAATTGTTTTACGCTGTATATTTCTGTCAATTGTTGTTTGTGAAAGGCATGTCGCTTTTCCTCAAAAACTTCCAATAAATCAGTGTTTTTGGTTTGGTTTTCTAAAAATGCGAGAATTCGGCCGTCTGTCATGATATTTTGTGCCCGAATGGCAGTTAATAATACCAGGGAATTGAGATTTGTACAGCGGCTGAGGGCCACATACACTTGACCAGGTGCAAAACTTTTTCCTGCATCAATCATCGCTTTTTCGAACGTAAGTCCTTGGCTTTTATGCACGGTTATGGCCCATGCCAATCGAACAGGAAATTGTTCAAAGGAGCCAATTTCTTGCTGTTCTACTTTTTCTTCTGCTTGATTATAATGGTACCGAAGGTTTTTCCAGGTTTCTCTTTCTATGTCGAGTGGGGGATTTCCGTCATTGCAATCTACCCCAATACTCTCAATTCCGATTCGGATTACACGGCCAATTTTCCCGTTATAATACCGTCGGTCAAAGTGGGTATCATTTTTTACAAACATAATTTGGGCATTTTCTTTTAACCGAAGAATTCCATCGGTGGGAAAACTACCCTCGTTAAATTCTCCTGCAATTTTGGCTACGTATTGTTTCTCGGCGACAGGTAATTTAGCCAGCTCTCTTTCGTTTATGGCATCGGCTTGTTTGTTGTGGGTGGTGAGGGTAAGCCATCCGGGATCTTTGGGTTGAAATTCGGGTAGTATTCTATCCGCCAGGGCTTCGTAATCCCAACTCTCCATTTCGTTGCTGCGAATTTGATTCAGCAGGTTAATAAATTGTCTATCGCTTTGGCGGTAAATGGTTTTTAATTCAATGGTAAGTATCCCCAATTTGGCATAACATTGCGAAGAAAAAAAGAATTCAGTGGCGAAGTATTGAAAGATCAGTGGACGTTCAATTTCGGTTACTACGGGGGGCAATTGTAAAAGGTCGCCAATCAGCAATAATTGAACACCACCAAAAGGTTTACTGCTGTTTCGCGCAAATCTTAGAGCGTTGTCTATGGCATCAAACAAATCGGCGCGAACCATTGATATTTCATCGATTATAAGTAATTCCAGTGCCTGAAAAAGAGATCGTTTGGATTTTGTGTAATGGAAATGCTCTCTTAACATGGCTGTATTGTTGGCCAAATTCGGGTCAACAGTATCAGTTGTTGGGACATAAATTCGGGTGGGTAAGCCAAACATGCTGTGAATGGTGCTCCCTCCGGCGTTAATTGCTGCCACGCCAGTAGGCGCAACGACAATAACTTTTTTTGTGGTATGGATCAGTATATCTTTTAAAAAAGTGGTTTTACCTGTTCCCGCTTTCCCCGTTAAAAAAATATGTTGTGATGTTTCGTTAATAAACGAAAATGCAAGATCAGTTTCTGGATTGCTTTCGTTTGGGTTATCACGCATGAGAAAGAGAAAATTTATGGAGAGATTTTGGCTTTTTGGCTGTAAATAGGAATATAAAGTCTGCGTTCAATTTTTTGAAATTGTTGTTGAATACAATGACAAAGTTAACCCATGTAAGGGGGCATTTTAGCGAAAAATAGAGTCGTTGCGAACAATATAGATGTTTTACATAGTTATTTGCAACCATTTATGAAGTTTACGTCTTAATACCGAAGCTACTTGCTAACCAATAATGAAATCATAGCCCGGTGTATCCTCAAAGACCGACAAGCGCAAAAACTTCTCTATGAGAAATATACAGCCAAAATGTTCGGGTATTGTTTGAGGTATTCTAACAATCGCGCGGATGCTCAGGATTTGTTACAGGATGGATTCATTAAGGTCTTTGACAGCATAAGTTCCCTCAAGGAAACTGCGCATTTGGAAGCTTGGATGAGCCGAATTTTCATCAATCTTTCCCTCAGTCGGTTTCGCAAGTTAGCGCGCGGACCCATTATCGTGGAAGTGGATGATATTTTGGATGAATCTATACGCGATGTGTATTCGGTAGAATTGGAGCCCATGGAAATCAACGAAGTGTTGAAATGCATGCGTGAACTTCCCGAAAAATATCGTTTGGTTCTCAATATGTATGCCATCGACAAGATGGGCCATAAAGAAATAGCCGAAGCCCTCGGTACAAGTCTTAACAATAGCAAAAGTCTCCTTCACAGAGCCAGAATTATGCTGAAAAAAGAAGTTTTTGAAAACAATAGAAACAAGGAAACTGAAAAATAATAGTAAGCATATCGACAATTGGTTAAACCAACAGTTCGAGGATTTTACCCCAGATCCTCCCCATGCTGTATGGCAATCAGTCCATGCTTCCCTTGACCGCAAAGAGCGCCGGCGAAAATTCACATGGTATTATTCTACTGCCGGCGTTCTTTTGATTGCGGTTTTTTCCCTTGTATACTTAAAGTCCAATCAGTCTTCGCAAAATCCTCAAGTAGTTAATATCCCTCACAACGCGGAATCACCACTATCGTTGTCTTCGCATGGAGTATCTGATAAAGCGCAAAAAACAACTTCTGACAAGACCTATTCCATCAAATCCACAATTTCCTCTCGAGAAGAACCTGGTATTGTTACGAATACTTCTCCTGCCATTGATACAGATTCCGAGACCCAAAAGCGGGCACTACAGATCCCGCATTCTGCACTTTCAATCCACAAACTCAATCTGAATGATCACAATACCAAAGCACCAGCCCCAATTCGAGACGAACGCGATGCCAAACAATCCTCAGACCAAGACAATGAACGGGTTTTGAATGGTTTACCTTTAATACAAAATCATGCTGTCCAAACCAATGGAGTTTCCAATCAATCTTCTTCAATGATTCCAATAACTGCTAATGAAATCGCATACTGGACTTCGGATTTGGCCGGATTTGGCATAGCCAAGAGACGTATTCACCCCGCTTTGAACAAGGGTGGCGTCAGCGAAAATCTTCAAAAATTAGAAACCAATTTTTTGCCCATTTCTCAGAAATTACTGGGAAGATGGAGTCTCGAGGTTGCCGCTGACCAAAATCAGACTGGAATGCTTTACCGTGCTGCGAACAAGTATAGCCAATACATTCACAAAAATTATTTTGAGCGTATCAAATCCGGTGAATTTTCAATGGGCGCCTCTCGTTTTCAAACGGCAGGATTATATCAAATTTCAGCCCATAATTCTATCAAAATGGGCATGAGTTGGGCACAGAATCGCAGCCGACAACAATTTGATTTTTCCGATAGTATGCCTGCCACCGTTGTGCAAGGCAAGTCGCCCGATGGACTGGGTTATTACCCTATTTTCTCTTACCTAAATTTGGGTCCGCAAGTGAATTTTTCTTCTCAATCAACGTTCCGTATACTTTCTATTCCCATGGGTTGGGTTGGGCATTATCCTGTGGTCAAGAAACTGTATTTTAGTCCTGAAGTTTTGTTACAAGCAAATCATTTGAAGGTATTGGATGGATCTAAAACCCTGGATTATCAGACATTATTACAAAAAGATTTAGACAATGCCATGTTTAGGCAATGGATTTGGAGTGCGCGCGTGGCATTAGGCTTCGAAAAACGTTTAAATTATATCCAATCAATAGGATTCCGATTGAATGCGCAAGGAATGTTAAGCCCAATGTATGTTCCAAATGCGGCGGTGCAATCACGGGGATGGTCATTGGGTTTATCGGCTCATTATACATGGAGGATTCAATAAATTGAAAATAAATTGCTTTATATTGGGTAAATTGCACAAGATGAAGGTCAAGTCTTTGGTTTGGGTATTTTCTTTTTTCTTTGCGTATGCCCAAGCCCAGGTACTACACCCACTGGGATCTGGACTACCAGCCAAAGTGGTTTCTTCGTTCGCCGCAGGAAATGAATACCTTGCACTGTTTGAAGAAACCAGTACAATTGAAACCAATGATTTCACAATGGCGCGTTGGAACGGTGTGAATTGGAGTTATTACCCTGGACTCAGCACACCTATTCCCGTCAAAACTGTCAAGGGGACGTATAATTTTCATTCGATTGCTCTATACCATGATACCATGTATGCCGCTGCTTATATGGTTGATGCAATAAGGGATGCGGATATTCCCATAAGTCATTTATACAAGTGGGATGGGCTGAAATGGGTACCTGAGATTGGTGTAATCGATACACGCAACGACGGAATTATTGCCATGACTGTTTTCGATGATAAACTCATTGTAGCAGGGTTATTTAACAATACAATTGATGGGAATCCCATTCAGAATATTGCTGCTTATAATGGTAGTAAATGGTCTTATATCGGAAATAGTGGAACCACACAAGGTACGGATGGAGTGATACGTTCATTGGCAGTTGTAGGCAATCGTTTGTATGTAGGTGGAGATTTTCAAAAATTTGCAGGTTCTAATACTGGTAATATTGCCTATTTCTCAGCAGCCAATGGCGGTTGGGGTGGAATAGGCAGTCCGTTTGCAGGTGAAATTCTCGAATTGGGCGTGTTTAACAATAAAATTGCAGCTTTGGGAAAAGACGCCAAGGGTCTCAAAAAGATTGCTGTTTTCCAAGGCAGTTGGTCATCTTCTTTGGGGTTTGACTCCTTCAGTGTAGCCATTCCCTCTACCTTAATGGGTGCTGGCAATGATTTGCTTATTGGTGGAACTTTTGTTAAGAATGGAAACGGGACTTCTTTGTTGGTTTATGATGGGTCTTCTCTTTTATTTACAGGAAATCGCATCAATGGAAACTTTACACTCGGTCAGCGAGGGGATGGTGCCTTCATTTGGGGAGATTTTACTGAATTAAATACAGACATTCAATATTTTTCTAAAATAGAATCTGAATCGGGAAATCTTTGTGGCGACCTATTTTTTGATGTCAATTCTAATTGCATGAAAGACGATGCTGAAATTGGCCTTTCTGCCAAGTTCATACGAATGTCAAACAAAGTTTCGGGTACTGTGCATTTTGCTGTAAGCGATTCGCTGGGACATTTTAGCATGGCTTTGCCGGCAGGAGATTATGATTTGAATACGGTGGCTGGTAAACATTTGTATTCAGTCTGCTTGGGTAACACCACTGTTCGCATTCGCAATGGAGTTTACAGTTATGTAAAATTGGGTCAGTATCAGCTGCCTTCCCTTCAGGATCTCCAGGTAGGTATTGAGGCAATGGTTCCTGAGAATTCGAAAGCCGGAGATGAAGTTCGCTTGATTTTGGCGGTTACAAACCATGGAGCAAGCACAGTCAATAATGGAACCGTTCACGTATTGCACAGCAAGGCTATAACAACCTATCAATCGACTCCTCCACCCGATAACTATGCCAATGGGGAAGCAATTTATTCTTTGACAAATTTGCCGGCTTTTGGGGTTCAGTTCATTTCGATTAATACAAAACTGCCTTTGGATGCCAAACAAGACGATGACTTTCCAATCTATATTAAAACTGGTTCTGGCATTATCCTAAATGATGCGGACAAAACAGACAACGCTGATACGCTTCAATTGCGCGTGGGCAGAAGGGGCGGATTGGTGACGGTTTTGAAAGAAAGTGATGAAAATAATGCAGTGGATTACAGGGCTTTACAATGGAATTACCGTGTAAATTTTCGCAATACAAGTACTTCTTTTGTAAAGCGTGCCGTTTTTGTGGATACACTGGATGCCAATTTACCCCTTCTGCGTTTGGTTTTAAGCTCTTTTTATCCAACAAAAGCCCTGTATAGCATTGAACAGGGAAGAATTTTGGTTGTTGATTTTCCTGAGGCAAACTTGAGTGCATTCGAAATGTATCCTGCCAACAGTGTTGGATTCGTAAAATATCGTGTAGAAATATCAAAAAATTTACCCATTAATTCCTTGATTAATAACCGAGCCATGGTTGATTTTGACAGTAAATGGAAAGGATATTCTCAAAACTGTGTGGTGCGGTTGGTCGATAAAACCCTTTCCGTAAAAAAAATCATGGGCAATATTCATATTTACCCCAACCCAGCCGTAAATTCAATTTTAGCCAATGGGTTACAAACTTTTCTGAATGTTAAATGGCAATTGATTTCTGTATCCGGAGCCGTTGTGCTAGAGGGAAATGTCCTTGAAGACCAATTGGAGATTAATACCCGTGGTTTGGGCACGGGATTGTATTTGCTCCGGATTGGCAATACCCAAGCCCTGGTCCAAATTCAGCAGTAATTCAACAAAATTGCTTGCTGAAGGCATAGAGGTTAAAACCTTCATTATTAATTTCTTGAGCCATGCGTTCCTTAATTTCTAAAAATGAATGCTGTTTCATTTTGTCTCGTTGCACCAGACGGTATGCTTTTTCTGCCATTAAATGAATCTGTCTATCTTGCAAATGCGCAACTTTTTGGTGGGCATTGATGGCCTCACTGAGGTCTATAATTCCCTCATTTCGGGTTGCGATAGTCTTAATTACTGGAATTTCCCAAGCAACAATGTTGCTTCTTTGGTGTGACAATTTTTGTAAATGGCTGGCAAATGTATCGGAACCCGCTCTATCAGATTTATTGACTACAAAAATATCGGCAATTTCCATGACCCCACTTTTAAGCGTTTGTATTTCATCCCCACTCTCAGGAACAGTCAACACCAATGTGGTATCGGCAAGACCAGCGATTTCTATTTCACTTTGACCGACACCTACAGTTTCAATAATGATTCGGTCGAATTGGGCATGTTTCAGTATATCACACACTTCGATAATACTGGCCGTCAATCCACCCAAAGAACCACGTGCTGACATGCTTCGGATATATACCTTTGGATCGAGAAACAATCCTGGCATTCGCAATCGGTCTCCAAGCAGTGAACCCAAATTAAATGGTGAGGAGGGGTCTACTGCAACAATGGCCGTTTTTAGTCCAAGACTACTCCAATACAATACCAACGCATGGACCAAACTGCTTTTTCCTGCCCCAGGAGGTCCTGTGATGCCAATTACAGGGGCCTGACCATGCAATTTTTCTAACAGAGATAGTCCTTTGGGATTTTGGTTTTCGACCCAAGTAATGGCCCTCGCAATGGCTCTTTGGTTTCCTTCAGCAATGAGTTGAGGGCTTGGATTAAATGCCATAATGCGAAGATATTCAAATTGCGTATGTAAGCAGTAAATCGCATTGACAAAAATTTTAAATCCCTATAGGAGTATTGATTTTTATACCACGTGTTTTAGGATTGCTTCACCCTATTATAAGGCAATGCACAGAGCGATGTAAAATCTCTATTAAGATACTGGTGATAACCAGCCATGGCTACCATTGCGGCATTGTCGGTGCAGAATTCTAATTCGGGAATGATGGCTGTAATCGCATATTTCTGCTCCAATACCAAAAATTTTTGTCGCAATTCACTATTGGCCGACACCCCACCGGTTAATCCTATACTGACGGGTTTGAAGCGTTGGATGGCTTTTTCAAAGCGCTTCAAAAGACTCATAATAATTTGTCTTTGGTAAGAGGCGCAAACGTCAGGCAAATGAGTCTCAAGAAAAAGTGGGTCTGACGCAATGTGTTTTTGGAGGAAATAAAGCAATGATGTTTTAATACCAGAGAAACTGAAGTCAAATTCTTTGGTTTGGCTATCGGGAAACCCAAATGCCAATGGGTTCCCATTTTTTGCATGTTGGTCGATAAAGGGTCCTCCTGGATAGGGCAATCCCATGAGTTTTGCTCCTTTGTCAAAAGCTTCTCCTGCGGCATCATCGCATGTGCTACCGATAATTTCCATAGTCATGGGTGTGGTTACATATACAATTTGTGTATGTCCACCACTAACCAATAAGCACAACATTGGCAAGGATACATCACGGTCTATAAACAAGGCGGCAATATGCGCTTGGAGATGATTTACCCCAATCAAAGGCAAATCTTTTGCGATGCACAATCCCTTAGCCACATTGAGGCCCACCAACAAGGAGCCCATTAATCCGGGACCTTGGGTTACAGCTACTGCCGACAGTTCATCCATCGTAATGTGTGCTTTTGCTAAGGCCATTTCAATGACGGGTATAATATTACTTTGGTGTGCCCGAGAGGCCAATTCTGGAACAACCCCACCGTATTGGGCATGCACTGTTTGCGTGGCTGTTATATTGGCAAGAATTTTGCCATTACAGAGTATGGCGGCGGCAGTATCGTCACAACTACTCTCAATGCCCAAAATAGTGGATAGTGACATTTTAAGTGGATTTAATGGCAAAGTCGAACATTATGTTTGATGTATTGAAAAATACTGGCGCAAAACTACGGAAGTTTATACTTCTGCTGTTCTTTTCGTTTCTATTTCTGATAGGGACAGCAGTCCTTTTATTGTCTCAAAAAAGTATACAAAACTACATTGCCCATCGATTTGTTTCGAATTTGGAGAAAGAACTAAACACCCATATAGAATTGGGGGATATTTCTATTGATTTTCGGGGGAATATCCACATCGAGAAACTGAAAATACTTGATTTATTCCAGGATACGCTTATTGAGTTTGAACGGCTCGATGCCAGAATATACGATATTGAATTTAAAAAGCGTCTCATCACATTGTCGAATGTGAAGCTTGATAAGTTTAAAATAAAACTTGGTGTTCATGCCGTTGGATCAGGATTAAATCTTGATTTTTTGGTTGATTATTTTGATGGGGGGGATCAGAATATTCACAAAAACCCCTGGCAGGTCCGCATTCAAAAAGCATCCTTGATCCGGGGTGATTTTGTATACTTCAATAAACAAAAAGATGCCATTGATGCTCTTTTTGATCCCAACTATTTGCATTTTAGTGGTTTGGGTATTGACTTTGATTCTTTGCGCTTTGGCAAACCCATTTGCGTTGCAAAAGTGGACCATATCCAAGGACTAGAAAGGAGCGGATTGACAATTTCTAGAGGTAGGTTCAATATGGTACTCGATGAGAAAGCATTAATTTTTAGCGAAATGGAACTCAAAACACCTTTTAGTTCAATTGCCAATCGAATCGAGTTAAAATACAATTCTGTTGACAATTTATCAGATATATTTGATAGTGTTCGGTGGAATATTTCGCTCAATAAATCCCTCATTTCTTTGGGCGATTTGCAAGCGTTTAATCCATGGTTTAAGAATCATACACTTCCATTGCATGTCGATTTAAACGCCGTGGGCACCCTTTCAAATCTGCAACTCACCCATTTTAGTTTTGCAACTGAGCCGCAAAAAACTTTGTTAAAAGGTGTGGGGCGAATTTCATCTTTGGAATCACTCTCAGCCATGCGTTACGAACTAGATTTTGCAGAATCGCAATTAGCCATGGACGATATTGTAGGCTTAATCAAAGATTTAGATTCGATTACCCAATTGAAGAATTTCCCTTTGAGTACAATACAAGGAAAACTATCTGGATCGCTGAATGAGTTGAAATTTGATGGGCTAGTGAATGCAAATCCGGGTGAATGTTTGGGAAATTTTGTTTTGCAGTTTAAAGACAATGGTGATATTTCGAATTTTGGTGCATCAGGCAGTTTATCGACCTTTGATTTGTCTAGAATAGGCGGTGATAGGCTCGGTCTAACCATCAACCAAGCCTCTTTTGCGTTAAACGGAATTCTGAGAGCACCCAATGATCTCCAGGCGGATTTAAACTTAGATATTCAGAAAATTAGTGGTATTGGTCGTTCAATGGATGATGTTAAAATCCGTGTACTGGCAAGTCAAGATACCATCGATTTGGATGCAATATTTTCTGATCCAAAATTTTCAATGGAGGCAAATGCCCGAATTTTGTCTTGGCATTCTAAACCAAGAATACAATCCAGGCTTATGGCTTCGAATCTAGTGTTCGAACGATTTGGACTTGCAAATTTACCATTGGTTTTATCTTGTAATGCTGTTTTTGATTTTGGGACAGAAGATTTGGGAAATACCAATGCCAATTTCACGGTTCAACAATTGGTTGCTGCTCATGGAGACACACGATATTTTTGTAACAATCAACAGCTTAATATTACTGAGAAACAGGGTTGGACATTTGCTGGTGATTGGATTAATGGGTATATTTCTAGTGCTTGGAAAATCACGGAGGCCCAGAATTTGGGCCAATACCTTATCTCCTCATTTCTTCCCAATCGATTCAAACCCCCTCAAAATTTTATACCTGAAGACATTAATTTTAATTTGCACCTGAATCAAACGGGGTGGCTTTCTTCTATTGTTGATCCAACATTGCAGTCAGGTCCGATCAATTTTAGTGGAAAAATGTTGGCTAAAAACGCTGTGGTTCAGGCAATAATTGGCCCAGTGGATTTTGAATTTCAGAGATCGAAATTTGCGGGTGTAACCTTGAATTTGCTCAGCAATGATGCTGGAATGCTGGGTTTTAATCTGGAAAGTCAATCTGCAGAACTTGGAGTGGTTAAACACGATAAGTTCGCTATTAGTGGAGAATTAGAAAAAGGTATTTTGAATGTTGCAGTCAATATCCATGAATTCAAAGACCAGTATGGCGTCAAGTTGGGTTTTAGAAGTTTTGTGGAAAAGGATTCTTTTCCCACTGATATTTTGAATGCTGATATACTTATTCACCAGGAGCCATGGCAGATTGATAAGCACGCGCATCTCAGTTTTGAAAGAGGGAATCGAATAAAAGTGAATAATTTTATGCTCAATAGCCCATCGAATCTTATTGATATGCATGGCATTATTTCGGCAAGCTTACGGGATACTTTTTCTGTGCAAATTGAAAACATAACACCCCAAGTACTCGAACCATTTTTCGCCAAAGGGATTTTTGATAGCCTCGATTTTCATTGGGGAGCCAAGATGAATATAGCAGGTATATTGGGGGATGTCAAAATGATAGGTACAAGTTATCTTAACAATGTGCGCTATAATGGTTATGATTATGGGTCATTTAATTTGAATTTACAAGAAAAAGGCTACGCGGGAGTCATTGACTTCAATTTCAAAGGGAGAAAAGGACCACTCAAGAATTTTGCCATTGTGGGGGATTTAGATTTTACCCACAAGGTTTCTAAAATTGATGCCAATCTTGATATACCATTTAAAACCCCTTTGAATATTCTTCAACCTTTTCTCAGGGGTATTGTTGTTACAGAAAACGGTTTTGTTGATGGAAGAGTTCGTTTTGTCGGGGCCCTTACCAATCCGATAGTACAAGGCAATGTGCAAGTGAGAGATGTTACCTTGGGTGTGGATTACCTGAAAACAAAATATAATTTAAATGGTGATTTTCAGGTGCGATCAAACGGTATTTTCAACGCCAAGCCGATGTTGGTTTCTGGCTCAGATAATTTAGGAACGGCCAAGGCAAGCCTGTCTATCAAACACGACAATTTCACCAATTTTACTTTGGATTTGTCTATTTATGACGCCAATAGTCTGCAATTAATCCAAACCAAAGAAGTAGACAATTCAATCTTCTATGGAACTGCCTGGGGCAATGGGAACTGTCGTATTTCGGGTCCATTTGCCAAAATAAGCATCAAGATGGATATGGCACCTTGCAACAACAGTAAGCTGAGTATTTTATATCCAACTCTCAGCAATACTTCTGTTGCTAGTAATATTAAATTCCGCAATCACTTTGGCGTTTTAACCACTAAGACAGCAAGAAAATCGTATTCATCGGGTTTGGGTAATATCGAAATTATGATTCGCGCAAATCCTGAATTAGAGACCGAATTTTTAATAGATAAAAGACTCGGCGATGTAATTCGTGGGAAAGGCAACGGGGATATTCGCATATTATACGATGAAAAAGAGAATTTCTATCTCAATGGTCAATATGTCATTAAATCGGGAGAATATGTTTTTTCATTGCCAGGGATAAATTTACTAACCAAAAAAATCGACTTGGATGAAGGGGGTAAAATAACCTGGTCAGGTGATCCATTTGATGCACATTTGGCACTTTCGGGTAGGGTTGAGAAACGAATTTCTCCAAAACAGTTGATGCCTTCAAGTTCCTCGAATAATGGAGAGTCATTTCCTGCAACCCTGATTGTGAGTTCACTCGATATCTCTGGGAGTTTGTTAAAGCCGCAGATAATATTTGATTTGCAAGCACCTGAATTGTCTTCTGGTGGTGTGGGTGCGAATAGCGAAGTTAATTCTGTAATTCAGCGGATAAGACAAGACAAGGACGAAACCCTTCGCCAGTCTGTTTCCTTGTTAATATTGGGCAATTTTTTGCCACCCTCTTTCTCCAGTGGAAATCCTACCAATGTGAGTGTAATCAGGGGAGCAGGTGTTGCAGGAAATAGCGTTTCTACCATTGCCTCAACGGTAATGAACGACATATTTTCTAAATATGCGATACCTACACGAATACAAATGAATATCGATGATGTACAACAGAAAAATGGGACCACAAATCCACAACTTTTTGTAAATAGCGAATGGGAATTAAGCGAAAGATTGCGTTTAGATTTAAACTATGACCCAACCGTTGCAATGCTTGTAAACAGTGTTTCAGTTCCTTTAAATTTTAATTTAGAATACAATACCCGCAACGAAAATTGGCGCCTTAAGATGTTTTCTCGAAGCAGCAATATGCTCTCTCAGGCAAATGGAAATAATGTAGCATCTGGAAATACCCTGGGTGGTTCGGCGGTATACCGCCGTGAATTTGAAACATTTCGACGAAAAAAAATACCGGTTAAAGAGATCATGGTAGAATAGTGTCAGGATAGGCCTAATTTTGATTAATTTTTATGAAAGTCGGTATATTCATAGCAGAAACACTTCGTGTTTCAATTGCCGCAATTAAGCAAAATAAACTGCGAAGTATTTTGTCTGTACTTGGAATCAGTATCGGTATTTACTGTATTATCGCTGTTTATGCACTGGTTCATTCTTTGGAATTGAATATCAATAAACAATTTACAAAATATGGTACCAATGTATTGTTCGTTCAAAAATGGCCTTGGGATGAATTTACTGGAAATTATCCTTGGTGGAAATATTTGAGTAGGCCCGTTACTTCTCCCGATGAAGCGGCTTTTCTTGAAGATAAATTACCGATATCCAAAGTTTCTTTGGTGGCATATACATTTACCCGAAACGACAAGGTTAGTGCAAAGGGTATTAGCCTTGAGGGAGCGAATGTGGTTTGTGTTTCGCATCAGTATCTTGCAATTCAGAGTATTGGTGTTGAATCTGGACGATTGTTTACCCAAGAGGAAAGTAAAGGGGGTCAGCCAGTGGTAATATTGGGTCATACAATTGCAAGCAATTTGTTTGGATTGGGGAACAGTGTAGGCGAGAATATCCGTATAGGAAATAGGGTTTGTAGGGTGGTAGGAGTATGTCCTAGTGAAGGCCAGAGTATTATCGATAATTCGATAGATGAGCAAATTATTGTTCCTGTAAAATTTGGATTGGGGATGTATTCTTTTCGTGAAAGTGATGATGCCCAAGTGGTTCTTGAAGCAGCGCCCGGAATTGAACTTGATGACTTGTCGATGGAAGTTAGTCAACTGATGCGTCAATATCGTAAGATTAAACCAGGAAAAGAATCGAGTTTTTCTGTAAACAAAATAACGATGATCACGCAAGTAGTTTCTGAGCTATTTGGACAGATTCAAAATATTGGCATTGTTATCGGTGGATTTGCAATGCTTGTGGGATGTTTTGGCGTGGCCAATATTATGTTCGTGAGTGTAAAAGAGCGCACCAAAGAAATTGGCATTCAAAAAGCCTTGGGGGCACCCCATATATTTATTCAATTTCAATTCTTGCTCGAGGCAGTATGGCTTTCAGTGATTGGTGGCTTCATCGGTCTTGTATTTGTGTGGATTACTTTCCAAGGATTGAATTTTTTGTTGCACATGACTATGGGCGATGGATTTGAATTGATTTTGTCTGCAGGTGATACACAACTTGGATTGTGGGTTTCTGCACTAGTTGGAATCGTTGCAGGATTTATTCCTGCCACCAAAGCAGCCCGATTAAATCCGGTAGAAGCCATGCGCGCGAATTGATGTTCCACTGTAAATGTTTAAGGGCAATCAAATATTTTTATTGTGGGGTGCTTGAAGTGGGTATCAAAAAACAACAACGCGCCTTCAAGTGGACAAGAAGCTCTTTAATGTGGATTAAATTCAATTTTTGTAAAATACTTTTGCACCATGGAAATTACTGGAAAAATTATTCAATCGCTTCCCAAACAAACAGGGAATGCCAAAAATGGGTCCACTTGGGAAAAACAAGAATACATCATTGAAGTTCCGGGTCAGTATCCCAAAAAAGTATGTTTTAATCTTTGGGGCGATAAAATTGCGAAGTTTAATGTGCAGGATGGCGATGAAGTTTCAATTTCTGTAGACATCGAAAGTCGTGAATATCTGGGTCGCTGGTATACGGACATTCGCGCATGGAATATTAGCAAACAATCTAGTTCTTCTGCTGTAGATCAAGGATCTTCAGCACCAGCCGCCACAATGCCTCCCAACACTTTGGAAGTGGCTGAAGATGGACCTTTTGACGACAGTGAGCTCCCATTTTAATGTAAATAAATGCGTAGGCTTTGTTATTTTTTTGTCAGAATATCTTCACAACTGTAATTCTAGCCAACGTAAAATGTTAATATGGCGTCTAATTTAAAAGTCAACATTCTTTAGCCAAATGAAATCTACCGTAAACCCAATTGGTTTTAAATTCAGCATCGCCTTATTTCTACTCTTGTTTGTGGTATATCCCTTTGCATCTGCTACGAGCTATTATGTATCCAAATCGGGAGATGATGCCAATGCCGGTACAACTGCTGCTACAGCGAAACTCACCATATTGGCCGCTACCAATCTGGCTAGCGCCAATGATATAGTGTATATTAGTACAGGATATTATGCAGAAACTGTTCGTCTAACCAAGAGTTTACAATTTTTTGTCGATAGTGTTCGGGTAAATGTAATCAATATGAGTTCTGCGGGCATTACCCTCAAAATAGATGGGAATTCCAATGAAAAGTCATTCAATGTCAAAGATTCTTTGGTTCTGAACAATGGACTTGTCAAAATTGGATCTTCATTGAATGCATTTCGGGTTTTGGCTGGGTGTATTATGACTGCAGGAAATAAGGGAAGTTATGTGGATGGTAGAATATATTTCGGACTTGCGAGTGGTTCTGCAACAATAGATTTTCCTATTGGAAAGGGAAGTGACTTCCGTGCTGTAAAAATTTCCTTTACCAAATCAAACAATACCCTCACGTATTATTGGTTTGAAATGTATTCTGGGGCGGCCTCAAATTCGGGTTCTTTGCCCACGGGAATCAGAAATTATTCTGACATGTCATATTTTCAAGGGGGTACATTACCTGCCAATGCGAGCAATAGTTCTGCATTTACCGTCACTCTCCGATACGATACAATTGTTGCAGATGATGGAGTATATGACAATCTGAATTTAAGGGTAATTGGGTACTCTGGAACGAATTCATGGACCGATTTTGGGGGTTTAGGCAGTGCAGTTCGCAAAGGTCAGATTGCGACCACTGTTGGGTTCAATGTACTGGGTATTTTTACCCTCGCAAACAAAACTACATTAACTACTACGGAAAGAAAATCTGGGTACAATGTCTTGGGAAGTAAGGACGCCTTTGCGGCCTTTAAATATTCGGGCAGATGTTCAAACGACACCCTAAAATTCGTCAATCTGTCAAAAAGTTACAGTGGAATTCTATATTATAAGTGGAATTTTGGCGATCCAATTTCGGCGAACAATACCTCTAGTAGCGCCAATCCTGTGCATAAATTTTCTGGACCTGGTTCATACCGCATTGCATTAGAAATTTTAAATGCAGACAATTACATCGATTCTTGGGTACAAATCGTACTGATTTATGCATCTCCGGATATTTTTTGGAAAGCCACAAATGTGTGTATTGGAGAATCAACGACTTTTACCGATTTTTCCCAAATTACTGCCCCAGAAACAATCAATCAATGGAGCTGGAGTTTGGGTGATTTGTCATCTCCATCTCCAAAAAGTGGAAAGTCTGTAGTGTATACGTATTCAAATGCAGGTGTATTTAAGATCATATTAAGGGTGACTAGTTCCAATAATTGCATTTCCCGCGACACGTTTGATTATTTGGTTCACGATAAGCCCACACCCACATTTGATGTCAAAAATGTTTGTTTGGGTCAGGCAAGTGTTTTTGATGACCAGAGCTCGGTTGCCCTTCCCGATGGAATCGCCAGTAGAAAATGGAATTTGGGTGATGGCTTTTCATCTTTATCCAAAACATTTAACCGAAAATATGCTGCTGCTGGTGTATATAATGTCAAATTAATATCCTACTCTAATTACATAGGGACCAAAGGCGCTTGCCGTGATTCTTTAACCAAGCCTGTTGTTGTCTATTCTCTTCCTGTAATTGATTATGCCCAATCCAAGACTTGTCTTGGTGCTCAAACCATATTTACAGATTATTCTAAAACAGACCCTGCCGATTTTGCTTCCACCTACACATGGTTATTTGGTGATGGGGGTATAGATACAACTATGTTTACGGCTGCGCATACATATGCCAAAGCGGGTTCGTTTGTTTCGCGTTTGACGGTTCTTACCACTGCAGGTTGTGTAGGAACAGATACCATGACCGTTTTTATTCAGCCCAATCCTGTCGCCAAGTATACCGTAAAGGAAAAGTGTTTCGGCGATTCAACCGAAATTTCTCGGATCGCGCAATTACCGGCATCCCTTGAGCTTACGACATCGTATAACTGGTTGTTTGATTCAACCCTGCAGTATTTCAATAAAATTGAAAAAATTAAATTTGCATCACCGGGAGCACATTCTGTCTTGCTATTGGCCAAGACCAGTCATGGTTGTATAGACTCAGCCAGGGGGAATGTAATGGCCCATTATTTGCCAATAGTTCGATTTGGTCTGGATACCAATATTCGCCCCAATGATGCGATTCAATGTCTTAGAAACAATAGTTTTGCATTTGATTTTTCTATTGCCATTGATCCACTGGACACCATTGCAAATTCGGCGTGGTATTGGGGAAATGGGAATTCAGAATCGCCTGCCACTTCAACCAAATACAGTTTTTTGGATTCGGGGAAGTATCGGGTGAAACTTTATGGATGGAGTGTTTTTGGGTGCGCCGACAGTGCCATAAACACATATTTGGTCAACCCTAGCCCCAGTGCCAAATTTTACCACAGTGGCATTTGTGTTCCTGATTCTATTACTTTTTATGATACTGCTACAAAATCTTCGCGCCCTATAACTGGCCGTAAATGGGATTTTGGTTTTGCAACACTTACCAGGAAAGCGCCATTCAAACAATATTATTCAAGCGGCGGACCACAAGTCGTATCGTATATCGTAACCAACAACTTGGGTTGTAGCGACACAAATACACAGACACTCAATTTGGTTCAACGCCCAATTTTGAACTTCTCGTATTTGGGCAGTATGCCCCTGTGTAAAGGGGATTCTATCGAAATTATTGCCAGCGGTGGGGACACAATAAAATGGTTGGTAGACAACAGCACGAATCCTTCGCACAAATTTTATGGCAAGGGGTGGTACAAAGTAAAGGCTAGTTCGGGTATTTGTTCAAGTATAGATTCTGTTCAGGTAAGGGCTTTCCCCCAAGCCAATATTATGGTTTTTTCTGATACAACAATTTTTAGGGGTAAAAAGGTACAACTGACAGCCAAAGGAGCCTTAACATTCAAGTGGAGACCCAACGATGGAACTTTGAATATGGATTCAGGGTCCTTGGTTACAGCAAGGCCGTTGAAAAAAACAACTTATTATGTTTCTGGTGTCGATTCGAATGGCTGTGCAGACAACGATTCTGTCTTAGTGACCGTGATAGATCCGCCATTGCTGCGTATCCCGAATATTATAACACCGAATTCAGACAATGAGAATGATTTTTGGGATCTAAGCGAATTGGCCGATATTTTTCTGTTTGATATTAAAATAAGCGATCGCCAAGGCAAACCGGTCTTCCAGACCAATGACTATAAAAATGATTGGAAGGCCTTCAACTCAGATGGAAACGAATTGCCCTCAGGAATTTATTTTTATTATATGAAAAACCGTTATACTGGTCAAGAAATTAGAGGTTATATTCAAGTAATACGCTAAGATAAACCATGAAAAAAATTGTAATCTTATCTTCCGTCGCTTTTTTCATTGGTAGTGCTGGTGCACAAATGGGCGCCAAAATCGATCAATTTTATATGGATTATTCGCTTATCAATCCTGCGGCAATGAATACCCATAAGCAAGGGCATACCACTTTGCTGTATAACAGAATGTTTGCTGATGTTCCGGGTGGACCCCAATCTTTGGTATTCAATGTGAATATGCCAGTTCCTTCAAAAAATACTGGATATGGATTGTACTACATGCGTGAACGGGTTGGGTTCTCTGAAATGCACAATACCTATGCAACCTATGCGTATTCCTTTCCCATTGCAGGCAGTACCAATTTAAACTTGGGAATGAGTGTTGGGCTGCTTTCTCAAAATTTCGATATGAGCAAAGCGGTCTATATCAGCGGCAATGACCCCATTGTTAAGTCTTTGCTCTTGACACCTCCAGTAACCCGCGCGGATTTGCGTGCATCCGCATTTGTAAATGGAGAAAAATGGTTTGGTGGCATCGCAATTTCTCGCCTTTCAAAGCCCCGTTTTGAGTATACTTATTATAGCTATTCTGCAAAATACGCGCTGCAATCCCAGGCTAGTTTATTGTTTGGTTACACAATTGATATGGGCAAGGACATTGTTTTAAAACCTGCTTTGTATGTGTCAGCTTACAATTTTGATTATTATCGTATACAGTACAACGCTACTGCTTGGTTTCAAGAAAAATTTTGGTTTGGAATTGGTGGCAATGATTTGGGACAAATAGGGGCGAATTTGGGTTTTTCCCCCCAATCAGATATAAAGGTTTCCTATTCTTACAATACACCCAGTGGGGGCCAGCGCAACATCTTGGGACCCTCTCACGAGTTCCACACTTTTATTGGGTTCTCTGCTTTGGGCGGAGGAAAACGCAGTGCAGAAGACGATGCAAATTTGGAAAGTAATGGCAATCAAGACAATACAGATTCTAAAGACCAAGTTGGCCTGAATGCACAAAATCAAAAACAAGAAGTTGTTGTTACCAATATCGAAGACTTACGGGCATTTGGATTCGGAAAGGATACCAGTGGAATTCATCTTCCCGCCCTTGAAAAAGTAAAACCCCTTCCAGGATACTATCTTGTTGTGGGGCTCCACAGCGCAGAGTCAAAGGCCAATAAGCAAATCAAAGACTTGTACCTAAAGGGTCTTGTTTCCTATAAACTATTTGATCCTACCAACAAGAGTTTCTATGTTTTTATGAAAGATTTTGAAAATGAAAAAGATGCCAATAAAGGCATTTACTATTTTGAGTCTGTTGTACCGCAGGTTTGGATAAGAGAGGTTAAATAAGCCGGTCCTTACTTCAGCGCTTATGTATTGGAATACCCGGGATTTTTGAGAACAGCGTGAATGCAATCATCTGCGAAAGTATTAAATAAAAAAAGTCCCTTAAGATTTCTTAAGGGACTTTTTTGTGGACGATTTGAAATTAAGCAGGATTAGCATAAAAGCATACCAAAACTGCCTGTTTAGAAATGGTTTGAAAACGTTGAATGGGATAGTGTTATGGACCTTTATTTTGACATGAGGGCCTGGTAAATAAGATTGCATCCCATTTTTAGTGCTATTGTACGTATTTCTTTCGTGTCGTTATACACCTCAGCATCCTCCCAGCCATTGCCTAGGTCACACTCGTAGTCATAGAAACACAGAAGTCTTCCTTCCCAAAAAAGTCCATAACCCATTGGTGGTTTTCCACTGTGCTCATGAATTTTACGCAGTCCATTGGGAAAATTATAGGGTTTTTTATAGACAAGGTGTGAAAATGGGACCAATTCGAAACTGAGTTCTGGGAATACTTTTTTCATCTCTCTTCGAATGAAGAAGTCCATTCCAAAATTATCGCAAATGTGTAAAAATCCACCACTAATGAGGTAGGTACGCAAATTTTGCGCTTCATTGTCAGAGAAAACAACATTTCCATGACCCGTAAGGAAACAAAAAGGGTATTGAAAAATATCGACTGAACCCACCTCGGCTATCGCCTCGGTGGGCAATAACTGTGTTTGAATTTGATTGTTTGCGTAGACCGATAAATTATTGAGCGCTGTTCGGCTGCTATACCAATCGCCACCCCCATTGTATTTTAGCCTGCACAGTTGAATAGCCTGTGCGTAGGCTCCTGGAATGCCCATTAACAATCCTATTATGATTGTGGCTATGAACCCCTTAAACTTCCAAAATAATGAACTTGATCGGGTAAAAAGATCCTTGCGTTGGAAAATCGCGACAAAACAAACCAAAGAACATTCAGAATCTTGTGCCATGGTTATTGTAGTAAAAACCAATAGCCAAGAAATAGGCTTCCCAGAACTATGCGGTAGTATCCAAAAAATGAAAAACCTTTTTCTTTGATAAAATTGATAAAGAAGCGAACGGCAATGAATGCTGTAATAAAACTCAATACATTTCCCAGTGCAATATCACTTATGTCCGATCGGCTGAGCGCTTCCCAATGGGTTAGCATTTTATAACCGCCGGCTGCAGCCAATGTTGGTAAAGCGAGCAAAAAGGAAAATTCAGTAGCTTCTGATCGAGATAACTTAGCATGCAATCCTCCGGCGATTGTGGCGGCCGAACGACTCACACCCGGAATCATTGCAATGCATTGAAAGAGTCCAATTTTTAGGGAATCTATGGGTTTCAGTGAAGCAATTTTATTGTTCCCGGGAGGAAAAATTCGTTCTAAATAAATCAATACAACACCACCAACAATGAGGGTAAACCCAGTTATCCAAGGTGCTTTAAGCATTAAATCTAAGATATCGTTAAACAAAAAACCAATGATGCCAGCAGGAATAAAACCAATGATAAGCATGGGATACAATAGTTTCGCCTCTATGGAAAAGAATTTTTTCCAATACAATACCAGAATACTGAGAATGGCACCAAACTGAATTGCAATCAAAAATGTTTCATTTTCTGAAGCCGTCATTCCCAAAAAATGACGCGCAATTATAAGGTGACCAGTACTGCTCACAGGCAGAAATTCAGTTAACCCCTCGACCAAACTGAGAATGAGGTTGTCTATCCAAGTCATAATTACTCAGTTTTTCTACGGAAAAATATAGCAAAAATTCCCACAATAAAACCAAATATTACCACAATGGGAGCCACTGTCAGTTTTTCGAAGCTGTCAATGTCTTCTGACCCCGACATAATATAGAATCCAATCACCAGAATCAAAACGGATAGACCCAGCAAAAGGTAATTGGTTGAGGAAAATAACATTTCTTGTGTTGACTTCGAGCTTTTTGGATTCGTCGGAACGTTCCTGATGGGATTATGATGTTTTGCCGCTATTTTTTGTGGATTTAATGCCATACGATTAGTATAAATTTTCAATTTTACTGCGAAGATAATGCTGGGTGCTCAACCAACTGCTAATTACCGATAAAATCACTCCAAATGACGCCACAGACACGCAAATAAGCAATAATTGAGATGTGGTAATATATTGGGTGAAATCGGCGATAATGGCAAATTCTTGAAATACATAGGGCAGGCCATAAAAAATAGTCAATAAGAAGCCCAAGGCGATTGGAATTGCAAAAAGTGAATAACGAATGAAATTCATAATATAGGGCCACACGATAAAAGAATTTGTAGCACCCACCAGCTGCATACTTTTAATTAAAAACCGATTGGCAAAAATACTCAGGCGGGTTGCAGATTGGATTAAGGTGATTGCAATAAACAATGAAATGATGCTGGAAATGGCAAAAATTATTTGCAATCGCTGCACATTTGTGGTCATATTTTCTACCCAATTGCGTTGATAAATTACATCTTCAACACGGGGTTTTGTCCGCAGATTTTTTGATTCGCGGTCAATGAAGGTGATGTTTGCATATTCTGCTTTAGGATATATCTCCAAACTCAATGGCAATGCAATTGATTCAGCATAGGAAAGAAATTCGGGATCGTATTTTTCGCGCATTTCCTTAATCCCGTCTGCTGGACTTATAAACTGTGTTTTTTTTACCCAGGGCTCTTTGAGGATGTTTTTTTCAATTTGCAATACTTGTGCTTGGGTAGTACCATCAGTAAAATAGATGTCAATACTAGAACTTTCCATTAAATGTTCACTTAATCCTTTAAATCCAAACAATGAAAATGCCAATAATCCAAGCATAAACATCACCGATGAGAGGGATAAGACACTTGGCCAAAAACTGGGTTTTCGTCTTTTGATTGCCATAATAAATAATTTCTAAGTGCGAAGATGTGATAAATATAATATTCATCAATCTAAAAGTTAACCACATCAATTAAAAGTATAAATAGCTATAATTTTTATACCCAAACAACGATTTGGTTGTTTAGCTTGTCTACAAATAGTAATTTCGTATTGTCATTTTGTCCAGCGATGCCCCATAAACTTGTAATTTTTGTATTATTGTTTTTCTTGTTTATTCCATCTGCCTGGGCATCCGAACCCACTGTTCCCTCCAGTAATCTAAAAGTAGGAACAATAACTTGTAATTCTGCCCAACTGACATGGACCAGCGGAAATGGGACATGGCATATTATTTTACTGAAAGAAGCTTCTGCTGTAAATAGCAGCCCGTCAGACAAATCCAATTACTTAAGCAACTCAAATTTTGGTCTTGGATCTGAGTTGGGTTCGGGCAATTTCGTGGTGTTTAATAACATTACCAACAATTGTTTAATTACGAATCTCAAAACCAATACAAAGTATTATGCAACGGTGTTTGAACATGATGGGATTGATCCAGATTATTTAACTTCCAAATCTGTGAGCGTGAATTTCACTACTGCAGCTTTATCATTGGGATTTACTTTCAGTAGCACTGCTGATAGCTGTGAGAAAAGCAATAAGGTGACTTTTAAAAACAGCAGTGTAGCCAATTTTGGTTGGATTAAATACACGTGGAATTATGGAGATGGTTCTCAAGATACGGGTTTAAATGCCAGTCATACCTTTATGAAAGGCGGTTCTTTCTCAGTGTCTATTCAGGCTTCACCCTCTTTGGGATGTCCGGATATTTTTACTTCCACAAAACCGATTTTTATTGTACCCAGACCTGTGAGCAAAGCTTTTGAGAAAAACAATGATACTGTCCAGTGTTTTGATGGCCATTTGTTCAAATTTGATGACAATACACAGTTGGCAAAAATCCCGAAATGTGCATACATACGTACTTGGTTTTTTTCTCCTTTAGACAGCGCCACCATACCAAATCCAAGCAAGTTTTATTCAAAACCCGGGAAATATCGTATTTTTTATCGGAGCGAGACTCTCTACGACAACAATAATACAGGATGTATCGACACCACAAGTTTGTTCGTTCGTGTTGTTGCAAGTCCATCCACTGGGATCTCTATTAACGACAGCGTTCAATGTCTGAAAGGCAATAAATTCGATTTCTTCAACGACTTCACTGGTTTGACAAGTTACCGTTGGGATTTGGGAAACGGGATTACTTCAGTTTTGAAATCTGCTTCTCGTTCTTTTACTGCAGTTGGAGATTATCCCATTATTCATGAGGCTACTTCTGCTGATGGGTGTTCTGGTATCGATACTGTATACGTGCGTGTGAAGGCAAATGTTGACCCAACTTTTAGTGGTTTGCCATCCTCAGTTTGTGAGGGAAGTACTCTAATTACCCTCAAGCCCAATACCAGCGGAGGTAAATTCTATGGTTCGGTTTTTTCAGGAAATTCCTTTAGCCCCGTCAAACCGGGTGTATTTAAAATTACCTATGTTGTAGATGATTTGTATTGTCCAGATTCATCTTCACAAAGCATTACGGTTTCACCCAAACCCAAATTAAATTTAGGCAAGGATACAATACTCTGTGATGGTGCTGGTGTCGATTTGGTGATTGCTATTCCCGGTAATATATTGTGGAATGATGGCAGTAAATTAAATGTTCGGAGTATTTCTTCAGCTGGGGTATATTCGGCTAATATTAACAACAATGGATGTATTGCAGATGATACAATTGTGATCAAGACAAATGTAACGCCGAGTGTAAGCCTTCCAGATGATACAACGCTTTGTCAGGGGTCTTTGATAAAATTGATTGCACCCCTTTTTCCCAATACTACAATTCAATGGAGTAATGGCTCAAATGATACGACTATCTATGTTAGCACCTCTGGAACGTTCAGTGTTTCATTAACCAATGCCTGCGGAATTGCAACCGATTTGATTGTGATTTCTTTGATGAATGGCGATTGTGATTTATTTGTTCCCACCGCCTTTACTCCCAATGGAGATGGCAGAAATGAAACTTTTAAATTTTTCAGCAAAGGGGCCAAACCAGTATTATTTCAAGTTTACAATCGTTGGGGTCAGATGGTATTTGATAGTCGCATTACCAACTCCTACGAATGGGATGGCTATTACAAAGGAGATATTTGCCAAACAGGCTTATATTCATATATTTTTAGATATGAATTAAAAACCGGTGATCGGATTCGCCGTAAAACTGTTTTTGGTGATATATACTTGATTCGATAAGCAATTTTTGGTGAATAAACGGGGTAAAAACTGTCCAAAAGTTTTTTTATCTCCATTCATGTCTTTTGTAATTTTGTGATCCATGGTAAACCAACCCGCTATCCTAGATCAAGCCAAGCAATTGGGATTATTGGAAGAAGAATTTTATATGATTTGTAATATTTTGGGTCGACAGCCCAATTTTACAGAAATTTCAATTTATTCGGTAATGTGGAGTGAACATTGCAGTTATAAAAATTCAATAACATGGTTAAAAAAATTGCCAAAATCGGGTTCTAAAATACTTGCTGAGGCAGGAGATGAAAATGCAGGTTTGGTTGATATAGGGGATGGATTGGCTTGTTGTTTCAAAATTGAAAGCCACAATCATCCGAGTGCTATTGAGCCTTATCAAGGAGCTGCAACAGGTGTGGGTGGAATAAACCGAGATATTTTTTCTATGGGTGCCCGACCCATTGCCCAGTTGAATTCTCTGCGATTTGGAAATATCGCCACGGATCGAACCCAATGGTTGGTGAAGGGGGTCGTAAAGGGTATCGGAGACTATGGTAATGCTTTTGGAATCCCCACTGTGGGTGGCGAAGTGTATTTTGATGATTGCTATGAGCAAAATAATTTAGTCAATGCCATGAGTGTCGGTATTGTGGAAGTGGGCAAAAGTATTTCTGCCGGCGCGGGTCCTGCAGGAAATCCAGTTTATATCTTTGGCTCTGCAACCGGGAAGGATGGTATACACGGTGCTGCATTTGCTTCGAAAGACATGAGCGAAGACAGTATTGCAGATTTGCCATCGGTTCAGGTAGGAGATCCTTTTTGGGAAAAACTTATTTTAGAAGCGAGCATGGAAATCATTGATACTGGTTCGGTTATAGGAATGCAAGATATGGGTGCCGCAGGCATCACTTGTTCAACCAGTGAAATGAGTGCAAAAACAGATGTTGGAATGGATGTGTGGCTTGATAAAGTTCCGATGCGTCAATCAGACATGAAGGCCTGGGAATTATTATTAAGCGAAAGCCAAGAACGCATGTTGGTTATCATTGAAAAAGGAAAGGAATCTGTTGTTGAAGCCGTCCTTGAGAAATGGGATTTAACATTTGCACACATTGGAATCGTAACCGATACAAAACGCGTTAGATACTTTATGAATGGGGTATTGGAGGCTGATATTCCTGCCGAATCTTTGGTGTTGGGTGGGGGAGCACCCGTATATAGTAGAACTTGGAAAGAACCCCAATATTTTGATTTCATTCGCCAATTCTCGCTTCATTCTCTCAAAGATCTTACCAATAAAACTGCCTGTGAGGCCGCCTTTAAACTATGTGCAGAGCCTAATATTGCATCGAAACGCTGGATTTACGAGCAATATGATAGCATGGTAGGCACCATCAATGAGTCTACCAATCTTTTGAGCGATGCTGCCATTGTTAAAATCGTAGGATCAGATAAAAGTTTGGCATTAAGTGTAGATTGCAATAGCCGCTATGTTTATTCTGACCCAAATATTGGAACCCAAATTGCAGTTGCTGAGGCGGCGCGAAATATTCGTTGCTCGGGTGCTGTGCCCACTGCGATCACAAATTGCTTAAACTTTGGAAATCCTTATAATGAAGAAGTTTTTTTTCAATTTAAAAGTGCGATCGAGGGGATGGGAATTGCTTGTCGAAAGTTTGATACTCCGGTTACTGGTGGGAATGTGAGTTTCTACAACCAAAGTGCGAATGGCCAGGCAGTTTTTCCGACACCCACCATTGGTATGGTTGGCATTCTTGAAAAGCCTGAGCACAGGATGAGCATTCCTTTTAAGAACGAAGGCGATGCCATAGTTCTTTTGGGTTCTACCCAAAACGATTTGGGATGTTCTCAGTATTTGGTAAAAATTACTGGTATTTCTCAATCACCTTGTCCGTATTTTAACCTCGAAGAAGAGTTTGCTTTACATCAATTGTTACAAGAAATTGCCCGAACCAGATGTGTGCTTTCTGCCCACGATGTGAGTGAAGGCGGTTTGTTTGTGGCTTGCTTTGAAAGTGCTGTTTCAGGAGAAAAAGGGTTTGATATTGTCACCGAAAAAGGGCTTCGTTTAGACGCAGGTTTATTTGGAGAGTCACAAGGGAGGGTCGTGGTTTCCGTTGCCCAAGAGTCTCTTGATACACTCTTGAAAATAGCTCGAAACATGAATGTACCGGCCTTGCGCATCGGAACCGTAATGACAAATCAAGTGGTGAAGGTAAATGGCGATACTTGGGGTTCCATGACGGCCTTTTCTGAGCCCTATAATGCCATTGTTGCTTCCTATTTAAATTAGTATAAAAAGCAATGAACTCTTTCAGCTATTGGGAACAACAAGGCTTTGGTCAAGCAGATTGGGTTGTCATTGGTGCAGGGTTTGTGGGCTTGCAATCAGCGCGAAAAATTAAAGAAGCGTATCCAAAACAGCGAGTCATGGTATTGGATTCCCATGCCATTGGCAATGCTGCAAGTTTGCGAAATGCGGGATTTGCATGTTTTGGGAGTGCGGGCGAAATGCTTGACGAAATAGGGAGAACTTCATTGGCCGAAGCCCTTCAATTGTATGAAAACCGTTACCTAGGAATTCAGATTTTACGAGAGCGATATGGCTCAACGGCCATAGGATACGAACCCTGCGGTGGTATGGAGGTTTTTTTGCCCGAAAAACCCGACGAATTCACAGCCATTGAATCAAGATTAGACTTTCTCAATAAGGAATTAAAAACAATACATAATTCCGATGCTTACCATGTTTCAAATCCAATAGAAACAGGTATGCGCGTTCTGAAAACTGCTATTTCTTCTCCTTTAGAGGGTTCAATATTAACCCACCAATTATACAGTTGTATCCGACAAGATGCTTTGTCTATTGGGGTAGAACTGTATGAAGGGATGCAGGTTTTGACTTTCAATGAATCTTCCGAATGGATAGAAATATGCCTTTCGAATTTAATGCCCATTCGCACCCGACAAATTGTTTTATGCACCAATGGATTTACACCGAAATTGTTACCAGCCATTGATCTTAATCCTGCAAGAGGACAGGTTTTTGTGACAAATGCACTGTCAAAGCAACCCTTAAACGGCATTTATCATGCAGACAAGGGATACTTGTATTTTCGCTCTCTTGGAGACCGAATTCTAATCGGTGGTGGACGCAACCAAGATTTTTTAGAAGAAACAACCACTGAAATGGCGGTTACCGATACAATACGGACTTATATTAAAGCGTATATGGAGCGTGTGGTTTTACCAGGACAAACCATACGCTTCCAGTACGAATGGTCTGGGATTATGGGGATGCATGAAGACCGAAACCCCATTATACGACAAGAATCTGAGCGTGTTTTTTTGGCTGTTCGAATGGGTGGAATGGGAGTTGCATTGAGTGCATGGGTTGCCAATCAGTTACTGACTATCATTCAAGGAGCCGCTGTGACGGATAAAAGGAGTGGGTATTGACAACCAAGAGATAGTTAAAGCTTTGACCTTGTTTGCAAATTTGGCTGAGTTGCACAAGGAAAATCCATTCAAATACAATGCTTTCTCAGCAAGCGCATTTTCACTTCGCAAGTTCAAAGAGCCGATTGAAAACTTGTCATTGGATCAATTATTGGCCATTCCAGGTATGGGTAAAAATGTGGCTAATGTCATTGTGGAATATGTCAATACGCGCCAATTTCCAGCCCTCAATGCACTTCTTAAAATTACTCCGCCAGGGCTGATTGAACTCCTAAAAATTAAAGGACTTGGCCCTAAAAAAGTGGGTGTAATTTGGCAAGAGATGGGCATCGAAACCGTGGAGGAATTATTGGATGCATGTAGGCAAAACAGATTGATATCACTTGCTGGTTTTGGCTATAAAACACAAATTAGTATTCAAAAATCGATTGAGTTTTTGATGGGTTCTGCCGGAAAATTTCATTTTGCCCAATTGATGCCTTACGCAGAAGAATTATTGGCAGAGCTGCGCAGTACTTTTTCAGCAGGACGTTTTGAATTTACTGGGATGTATCGCCGTTTTTCGGAAATTATCGAGACGCTTGAAATTATTTCTACTGTCAATATATTTGACCCAGCAGGCAGAAGCGTAAACCCAAACCCAAACCCAAACCTCCCATCTCATCTCAATACATCGCAATCAATTGACAATCCAATACAAGTATTCAATCAAACTGGAAACAATCTTCCAGACAATGCGCTTGACAAACTTCCTGGCAATATCCCCTTACAGTCCGAAGAATTTGATTTACCCCTCCGAATGGGCACTTGGGTTTTGTCGAGTATTTCGGGAAATCTTCACCATGAATTGGGATTTCAGGCGCGAATTTTGGTGGTATCGGAGGTTGATTTTGATCGAATGTGGTTTGAAACTTCGGCAACTCCTCTGCATCTTCAAAAACTTGATTACTTTTCTGACCATTGGTGTGGTTCTGAAAAAGCAACATACACATCAAAAGGTCACCACTATATACCGCCGGAGCGGCGCGAAGGTCTGCGAGAATTTGAATGCCCTGTTGAGGCAGACCAATTGCTACAATACGGCCATTTGCGGGGTGTAATCCACAACCACAGCAATTTCAGTGATGGCTTAAATTCATTGGAAGAAATGGCAGAGTATGCCATGCATTTGGGAATGGAGTATTTGGCAATCTGCGACCATTCAAAAACCGCTTTTTATGCCAACGGCTTGTCTGTAGAACGCGTTTGGCAACAGTTTGAGGAAATTGATACACTCAATAAAAAATTGTGGCCATTCAAAATTTTTAAAGGCATAGAAAGTGATATTTTAGGCAATGGCGATTTAGACTATGAACTTGACTTACTGGCAGAATTTGATTTGGTTGTGGCTTCTATTCACAGCAATTTGAATATGAGTCAGGAGAAGGCAATGCAACGCCTAATTGCAGCCATCGAAAATTCATTTACAACGATTTTGGGACATCCGACAGGAAGATTATTGCTGATGCGAGAGGGATACCCAATAGACCATAAAACAATCATTGATGCCTGTGCCCATAACAATGTTGCCATAGAATTAAATGCCAATCCCTATCGGCTGGATATTGATTGGAGACATATCGATTATGCTATGGAGAAAGGTGTAATGGTGTCAGTAAATCCAGACGCCCACCATAAAATGGGTTATTTAGACATGCATTTTGGCGTATTCTCTGGCCGAAAAGGAGGATTGGAGAAACGTTTGACACTCAATGCCTTGTCATTGCCCGAATTTGAATCGTATCTTGCCGGCAGAAAATAGGATTTGGTGAAAGGATACTAATTTATGGGTTGTAGAATAGAAAAGTAAGACAATGAAAATTTTGGTTATTCGCTTTAGTTCGATTGGGGATTTGGTTTTAACCACCCCTGCATTGCGCGGGCTTAAACAACAGTTGCCATCTGCTGAAATTCATGTGCTAACGAAATCGGTATATGCCCCCTTGTTAGAGGGATTGTATAGTGTCGATAGGATTTGGAATATGGGGGAGGCAAATCTCATGTCCCAATTGCAGCAAATACAATTTGATGCTGTGATAGATTTACAGAACAACTGGCGGTCCTTATTGGTAAAATTGTCTTTGTGGAGCGTTCCAAATTATACTTATAACAAAAAAAGTATACAACGTTGGCTGTTTGTCAATACAAAATGGGCGCATTTTAAGGTAAACCATGTTTGTGACCGATACTGGGAAACAGTATTTCCATTAGGGGTTTTACCCGATAAGCAAGGTATTGAATTGCCCAGTTACAGGGTTGAAATACAGGATAATATTGCGCAAGTCAAACCATTTGTAGTGGCTATTTTAGGGGCTACGTATACAACCAAGAAAATCCCCAAGGAACTGTGGATTCAAGCACTGGATTCCATCCACTTGCCCGTCGTTCTTATAGGAGGTGATCTAGATTTCGCCTTGGCACAAGAATTAACAGCATTGTTGCCCCAAAGAGTAATAAATTGTGTCGGAAAGTTGTCTTTACAAGCCTCTGCCAAGTATATTGAGAATTGTCAGTTTGCCATGGGTGGAGATACCGGTTTTACGCACATAGCGAGGGCTTATAAAAAATCTATTTTGGTTATTTGGGGCAATACGCATCCGGGATTGGGATTTTCGCCCGATTGGCAAATTACGGAGAGAGATGGGAGTGTATTGCACATGTTGCCGCAGAACTTGTCTTGTCATCCCTGCACTAAACTGGGATACGAGGTCTGTCCTCGCCATCACTTTCATTGCATGAAGCAGCATTCAGGCAAGCAACTCACATTATTGCTAGAAAATTTACAAGCCAATTAGTCTTAAGTATTTTAACTTGTTTTTTTTCCTTATTTTCGCGCTTCCATAATTTTGGATACATTATAAATAGTGATGAAAAGCAGTAAAACCATTGTAGGATTTTCAATTGTTCTGGCATTAGCTTGCTTGTTTCAATTATCGTTTACTTGGAAAACCCAAGGATTTGAAAAAAGAGCCAAGGCATTCTCTGATAAAGCAGCCAAAAAAGGGTTTGACTCAAAAGAGGCCTATCGCAGGTATGTTGATAGTTTGGGGAGCAAAGAAATTTATAGCCTTGGACTTGCGGGATACACCTATTTCGAATGTAAACAACGAGAAATCAACCTTGGATTGGATTTACGGGGTGGTATGAATGTGATTTTAGAAGTAGACAAAGGAGCAGTTGTTCGGGTGCTTTCAAATGATCCCCAAGACAAAGACCTAAACCAGGCTATAGCAGCTGCAAATATTCTAGTCCGTGATGAGGGGAGAGATTTTATTAATTCATTTGTCGAACAGTTTAATTCAATTAATCCTGGCAGAAACATAGCCAACTTATTTGCCAAAGGAAATAAGGGCGTTATTCAAAGCAGTAGCTCAAAAAGTGATGTAATCACTTACCTCACAACGGAGACTAATTCTGCAGTTGACAGGGTATATGAAGTGGTTGAAAAACGGATTAATCAATCCAATGTCACTCAACCTACCATTCAAAAAATTGATGGTGGACGTATAAGTGTAGAATTGCCGGGAGTTGACAATCCTCGTCGTATGGAAGAGTTGGTGGAGAAAAGTGCAAAATTGGAATTTTACGAAATGTATGCCAACGTTGTACTTGGCAATGGAAGTCGCAAAAATGACGGAACTCGGTTGTTGAACGCCTTGTATAAAGCCAGTAAAATGGCCAGTACCAGTGACGCCGATTCCAGTACTTTGGATTCATCCAAAAAAATGGTTTCAACCATTCCAAAATCCAACACAGAAATTAAGGATACATCAGGTGGAAAAAAAGACACAAAATCTACTGGTAAAATTTCTGAATCATTGGGTAGTCCGCTGGCAAAAATATTAAAGCCTTTTGGAAATGGTGAACCTGGATCTTCAGTGTGTGTCATCAACAAAGCAGATCGTGAGATTTTTGAAAAAATGTTGAATGATGAGCGATATGCAACTATTTTACGATTAGAGAATGCCAAGGTGGCTTTCAGCGCCAAGCCCCGTGATTATGACGCCAAAGGCAAAGAGATACTCAATTCGGATGAATACTTTGTATATTTCTTAAAAATAGACCGTGACGGGAATGCCGCATTGACGTCGGAAGATAAGAATATTATTTCGGATGCGCGGGTGAATACAAGCTCCACAGGACAACTAGAGGTATCTATGGAGATGACAGCCGAGGCTGGCAATCGGTGGTCTCAAGTGACAGGTCAAAATGTGAATCGTTATATTGCTGTAGTATTGGATGATAGGGTTTATTCTGCCCCCGTTGTCAATCAAAAAATTAGTGGTGGAAATAGCCAGATAACAGGCAATTTTGATATCCGAGAGGCCAACGATTTGGCCAATGTATTAAAAGCAGGTAAACTTCCTGCACCTGCCAAAATTGTTGCCAGTGAGCAGGTAGGTGCATCATTGGGCAAAGAATCCACGAATAGGGGGTTAAATTCCCTTTTATTTGGTTTTTTAACTGTGGTATTGTTTATGATTCTCTATTACAGTCGTGCTGGTTGGATGGCGATAGTTGCAGTTTTTGGAAACGTTTTTCTTATAATGGGTGTTTTGTCGAGTTTAGGTGCCGCCCTTACTTTGCCTGGTATGGCGGGTATTATTCTCACAGTGGGTATGGCAGTTGATGCCAACGTACTCATATACGAGCGTATTAAAGATGAATTGGCAAATGGTAAAGGAATAAAAACTGCCATCTCCGATGGATTTAAATATGCGTTAAGTGCAATTATTGACTCAAATATCACCACATTAATGGCAGGTTTTATTTTAACTTTTGCTGGAGCAGGACCCGTTTATGGCTTTGCAGTAATTTTGGTAATCGGTATTTTTAGCTCAATGTTTACCGCTTTATTTATTACACGCTTACTTTTAGATTCTCGTGCCAATAAGGGTTTAGACATTGCATTTGATACCAAATGGAACAAGAATTTTTTAAAAGGGAAAAATATAGATTTTGTAAGCAATCGCAAAAAGTATTATATCTTTTCTTCGTTGATTATTCTTCTTGGAATCATTGCTTTTATTGGCAAAGGAGGTATTAGTACCGGTATTGATTTTAAGGGGGGAAATTCATATGTGATTCAATTTGCAAAAAATGAGGAAAACCAATCCGAAAAAATTAAGATAGCATTGGACAAGAAATTACCTGAATCGAGCAATGAGGTCAAAACTTTTGGTTCTAAAGGGCAGTTTCGCATTGTAACTACTTACATGATAGACAAAGAAGGACCGAATGCAAGAGATTCCATTCGTGCTGCGGTACTTTCAGCACTTAAAGAGTTCAAACTGTTGGGCGCTGACCCAGTATTGTCTTCAGCCAAAGTGGGTGCTGCGATTGCAACAAGTACACGTGATCGAAGTGCATTTTTAGTAGTGCTAACGGTGTTGGGTATTTTTCTGTATATCTTATTTCGTTTTCGCAGTATTGCCTATGGATTGGGAGCTGTTGTCGCTCTGATTCACGATATTTTGGTCGTTTTATCAGTATTCGCTATTTTGGACGGATACGTATCTTTCCCTACAGATTTTGATCAGAATTTGATTGCGGCTTTGCTCACGTTGTTAGGTTATTCTATTAATGACACTGTAATCGTATTTGACCGAATACGAGAATTCCTTTCGTCACGCAGGGTTGATAAAAATGATGTTTCTTTAATCAATACGGCTATCAACGATACCCTGAGCCGAACCATTATTACCTCGCTAACGGTATTTGTTGTGGTATTGATTTTATTCTTGTTTGGAGGTGATGCCTTGAAGAGTTTTTCATTGGCGCTCCTAATCGGTGTTGTAGTGGGTACTTATTCATCCATTTGTATTGCTACGCCCATCGTCATTGATTTCACATCTAAAAATAAACAAAAAGCCTGATAATCACTTCGAACTATTGATAAAGCGGGGTGACAATCACCTCGCTTTTTTTATATCAAGAATCAATTAAAACTGTTATTCACACTATTTTACTCCAGCATCGCATCCAACTGAATCCTATACCAACAACACAGGCTAAGCAAAATTTGCATCAATTTATCCCTGTTTTCAAGCCAAAAAATAACATCAAACACGTGAACCCTCCAGAAATAACCCACAAATCATTGATCGAAATCGCGAATACCTTTGGTACACCCGTTTATGTATACCATGCCGAAGCAATCATATTCCAATACAAACGATTGCTTATGGCGTTTCCCGATGTCAAGGTGAAATTACACTACGCATTAAAAGCGTTAAACAATGTAAATATTCTTCGCTTGTTAAAGGCAGAGGGGGCGGGATTAGACGCTGTCTCTATTCAAGAAGTCCAATTGGGTTTACGGGCGGGATTTATGCCTTCACAGATCATGTATACCCCCAATTGTGTTGATTTCGAAGAGATTAAGCAAGCGGCAGCGTTGGGTGTTCATGTCAATATCGACAATATTTCAATTTTAGAGCATTTTGGAAATGAATTTGGATCTTCTATGCCCTGTTGCATTCGGTTAAATCCGCATATAATGGCTGGGGGGCACAACCATACTTCGGTTGGTCATATAGATTCTAAATTTGGCATATCGATTTATCAAATTCCCCATGTATTGCGTATTATTTCGTCTTTAAATATTCGTGTTAATGGTCTTCACATGCATACGGGCAGCGATATTTTGGATGCGGGTGTTTTCTTGCAAGGGGCTGATCTTTTATTTGATGCAGCGAGAAATTTTCCCGATCTCGAATTTATGGATTTTGGTTCCGGCTTCAAGGTCGGATATAAGCCCGATGACATCGTAACTGATATTGAAGAAATTGGTAAACAAATATCGCTAGCTTTTTTGGCATTTTGCCAGGAATACGGAAGAGATCTTGAATTGTGGTTTGAACCAGGTAAATTTATAGTCAGTGGAGCAGGATCACTTTTGGTAAAAGCCAATGTTATCAAACAAACGACCTCTACCGTATTTATTGGGGTCGACAGCGGTCAAAACCACCTGTTGCGCCCCATGTTTTATGATGCCTTTCACCACATCGAAAATATTTCGAATCCAAATGGAGTTTGCCGTTTATACAGTGTGGTTGGTTATATCTGTGAAACAGATACACTGGGTTATGATCGCAAGTTGCCGGAAGCCCGAGAAGGCGATATTTTTAGCATTAAAAACACGGGTGCCTACGGATTTAGCATGAGCAATAATTACAATGCGCGATTGCGCCCTCCCGAAGTTCTCGTGTTGGACGGAGTTGCTAACCTTATCAGAAAGCGAGAAACTATGGAAGACCTAATTCGCAACGAGGTATGGATTGAAGCAATCAAGGAAGAATCGTAAAATCAATATGCTGCGTTTCAAATTGGGCAGACATACTTTATGGGTTTTTCCCAAAATGACAGCCCAAAATATTCAGAATCTGCATTGTTACAAATCGGAAAACAATATCGGACGATAATTTCGGGTTAGGATGGCCGATTATTTTTGCACTCGGTAAAAGCGCAATACGGGTCGAAACCCCAAATAAGCAGCACTGTGATTGATTTGTTTCAGTTCAACTGCCATTGGGTCTAGGCAATGTAACTCCTGAAAATACGAACCGCCTTTGATAGCGTTGTGATTTTTAAGTACTGTTTCGTCAACCAGATAGTGGCTTAAATCAAATACTGAAGCCAATTGGTAATCATTTGTTACCAATTGTCCTTGTGTATTGAGAATTATAGATTTGTTGTTGTATAAATGTAGCCAGGCAGGGGTAGAAGTCCATTCACTTACATTGCCCAATAAATGGGCAATCTGTCCATAGGGTTTTGGGGGAAATACAGGACTGGGTTCGGGAATATTGGCGGAGTAAGATTGCTTATTTGAGATCTGAAATCCACGATTGGTATAGGTCCCACTAAAATTTGTTCGGTATGTATTGTTGGGCTGTGAATAGATGAAATTGAGTAATTCTCGCCCCTGATTTTCTTTTCCGAAAGCATTGAATATTTGTTTGGAAAGCAATTTTTTTGGGTATTGTTTTTGGGGTTTTACAATACAAGTTTCAAACAATGCCATCCATTCTGTTGCTGTGGGTAAATCAATTTCTAATCGATAGCGTATTCCTTGCGATTGAAGATCATTGGAAAGTTCGGTGTTAATTTTTAAACCAAGCCAATCGCAGTAGGCTTTCGCTTGTAAATAAGTGATGCCTACTACAGGGTAGTTTTGGTAGTAGGTGCTTTGAAAATAGAAATGGCGATAGGGGTTGTCTTGAATACCGGCCAATTCATTCGCAGCAATCAAGGGCCATGCATTGGTATCTGGGTAAAGTTGCCGAGCATTGTATCCTAGATGGGTCATTACAAAATCGCTGTCGCTTATAAATTGGGCATATTCGAAATTTGTAATTTCTGTTTTGTAGGCCAAAAAAGGGCTGCAGATTAGCGGTTCTTCAATGGAGAAAATGGTATCAAATCCGAGTTGTTTTTGGGATTGGAATTGAATGTTCTCTTTCCCTAAAGTATTAGAGATGGGGAGGAAACCAATCAAGGATTTTTTATGCAGCAGCAATGCCGGAGGCAAAACCGATTCTTTTGGGGGTTCGGAAGCCTTAAAATAATAGTGCATCAGGAATTCGGGGTGGGGCGACTTTTGACCGAATAACCCCAGTGTGAACATAAATAAGGAAATTGTTATCAGGGGACGATACCTCATCCTTCAAAAATAATACTTCTACGCCAAGGTGCTTAATACTTCTTTGATTTGATTTATATCGGGAAGTAAACCAGGATTTTCAGTAATTTCAGCATGGCGAACAATACCTTGTTTATCAATTACAAAAGCGGCACGTTTTGAAACGCCTTTCATTCCAAATACAAAGTCTTCAATGAAGCTGTCGTAGGCTTTGCTTACGTCTTTATTGAAGTCGCTTAGCAGTTGAAAATTAAAGGATTGTTGCTGTTTCCAGTTGTCGAGCGTGAAAACCGAATCAACGGAAATACTCATCACTTCGGCATTTAATGATTCAAATTCTGAAAGTGTGTCACGCACGGAACATAATTCTTCTGTGCATTTTCCTGTAAAAGCCTGCGGAATGAATAAAAGAACCACATTTTTGCCACGGAATTGCCGTAAACTTATTTCCTGTTTTTCGGAGTTGAAAAGAGTGAATTCAGGTGCGGGAAATCCTATTTTGTAGTTCATGTATTCTGCGATATTAAAGGTTATTTGGCCAATTGCCAAGAATTTTAAGCGAAGTTGTAAAATAAATTGTATGTGGGACCATCCAAAAAGTATAGGTCAATACTCGGGCTTTTGGAGTGATGTAAATACTTTGGTTGGGCAACTATAATTATATTTTAGTGCACATACAAAAGGGTTATTGCATCAAAACCGGGTTGCTAAATATTCTTTTGTTGAGTTTTAGGTCTTGTAAAAGTGAACTTTTTGGTCTCAATGTAAACATCCATTGTTTTCCATACCCCGAGGGAATCCAATGAAATTCTAATTGCCAGCAATGGAGATTTCTCGCTACAGAAAATTCGCTGCTTGCCATTTCTTTTCTTTTTACATCGTATCCTGTTTGATAGGATATTTTCCATTCAGAAGTTATACCAATATCTCCGTTCACAGATATACGATGGTTGTTGATTCGTTGCATACGCGATATTGTTTCGGCATTGTAGGAGATGTTGTAATTGATATTGATCGACCATGGGATACTAAAATCATAATAATTCCAAGGTTGTGATTGCACTTGATTGAGTTCATCGACGTCGGTAGCGAGTGGGTTACTAAGTCTGTTGGATACTTGGTCTTGCGATTTTTTTCCTCCAAACATTTCGGGCGTAAACCTGGAATTTAAACTTGCATCCAAACTGCGATAACGCAAAATAGGCCCACCATCAAGGGCCGAAAATGAATGTATGGCCTTGCCATTTCTGTATCCATATAAACTGTAATTGGCGTTCATTCCAATCCGGACTTGTTTTAAAATTACAGTATTAAAGCCCAATGTCACATCACTCCAATTGAAGCTATCTGCGGTAATATTATAATTTGTTGACAGGGTTAATTGGTCGATTAAATTTTGTTTCTCAAGTTTTTCCTTGCCAAGGCTGTCAGCAGAAACGACTCTTTTGGATTGAAGATTGTTGCTAAGATTGAATCCTATCGAGCCACTTTTTTCTTGACCCATACTACCATATATATTTTTTGAAAACAGGCCATATTCGATTTTTTTTCCGTTTGAATCAATATAGCTGCTCGACCAACCTTTTCTAACTGCGTTAATTTCGGGGCGGTATCCCAAACCAATAGTGGGTGTTAATGTGTGGCGAATCGCCCGCAATTTCCCCAGTTTGAGATTGCTGTAAGTTCCGTAGATATTTGTGCTAAAACCCGAACTCAGGCTATAAGAATTGAGCCTAAAAAATCCATTTGTATCTGCGTATTCTACTTTTTTGAGAAGGGAGTTATATGTCTGGGTTGCTGCCTTAAAATACCAAATTTCTTGATAGTTTGCAGACGGACTTATATTTAATGCGCCATTAAAAAGCTTTATATTGGTAGAGATTGGAATAGAATGCCGAATACCTGTTTTAATTGCACCCAACGTTGTACGAAATTTTTCGCTAAACAGGAGTGTATCTTTTGTGCTGAGTGAATTGTTCACGTTGAGGTTGTATGTTATGCGCAATTGTTCGTACCATTTGGTATTGGTACCTGCTTTTTTTGAAAATGGTGTCAAGCTCGAGACACCCATATTAAGACTGGGCAAATCAAGATGAAAATCGCGGGTTTGGGTATTTTGTGAATGTCGGGCTGATACCGATAAGTTAACTTTATTATTTAAAAAAGTGCGTCCAAAATTGATACCCGAAATAAATTCATTTCGAGACAAACTTTGGATGTCGCGAGAGTTTCGCTTGTTAAAATTGCCAGTAACAATATTTATATTTCCATTGAGGGTAATTCCAGGGAGCAATTTCTGGTCGAGATTGAATTGGGATTGGACCGAGAAATCATTGGATTTTGTAAATTCAGGATTGGCAGGATCTAATCCGTTGCCAAACCGACTCATATTTAGTGCCAAAGAACCTTGGTATTGATAGCGTCTTACAAAATGCGTTTGTGCACCCAAACGAAAATCGCCGTTGAAAAATAAATCAGAAGTAACTTGCATGTCGGCATATTTCCCCAATCCTTGGTAATAGCCCAAATTGGACAGAAAAAAACTATTATTGGCGTTGTTGAATCCTGGGTTGGGCATAATGAGTCCATTTCTGCGTCCTCTTTTCAACGGGGCGATACCAAATGGCAAAGCAAGGGGTGTTGGGATGTCTGCAAAAACAAGGTTTGCAGCCCCAAAAAGAACCTTGTTATTCGGCAAGATTTTTATTTTTGAAGCGTTAAGATAAAAGTGGGGGTGTGCATCGGAGCAAGTGGTTAGTTTGCCATTTTGTCCCATAAAACTTCCATCAGATTGTTTAAGAACTTGCCTTAATTGTATAAAAGCTTCGTCTTGTTTCAGTAAAAGTCCATATACTTTGCCTTGTTTAGAACCACTGTTGTACAACATGCTATCGGCAGTATATTCTTCGGCTCCATCTTTGAGAATGGGTAAGTTTGTATAGTTGCCTAAACTGTCTTTTCCACCGCGGGCAAAAAGCAGTTTCCTTGCAATAGATATTTCGATATACTTCGATTTTAGGGAAGTATTTTGCATGTCAACAGATGCATTGGAAAATAGGTATGCTTTGTTATCGTTTGAATTAAAAATAATAGAGTCTTTTGCCTCATAGTGAATGGGGGCATCTAATCCCTTTCGCTTTTTCTGTTCTGTCAGAACACTGTCCTTTTTTGTGGAATTTGTTCCTTGTGCTTGGGCTGTTTCGATTGCGGTGAGTGTGGAAATTGAAATAACAATCAATGTCCACAATCGCTGTAGGGATATTTTGCGATATAGCGTATTGTAATTTGACAAGTTCTAGCGAATTTCGGCAAAAATATTGCCATACTGATACCGAAAGCTTGGAAATTATTGTTTGCATGAAAAAAAAACAGTCGAATCGTATTAAGAAGACAGGCATTTTTATGCTGGCGATTGTCTTATTATGGTGTTTGCCATCTAGCCAGGTAAAGTCATTAAACCAAACAAGTATGACTGTTGTTATCGATGCCGGGCATGGCGGTATCGATCCTGGTTGTAATGGTGAAAATGAGATTTGGGAAAAAGAAGTAACCCTATCAGTTGCGTTAAAACTTGGGAAAATATTGAAAGATAGTTTGCCTGGGATTAGGGTATTGTATACCCGAACAACCGATAAAACTTTAAAGTTGTGGGAGCGTCCTCACTTGGCCAATATTAACAGGGCGGATTTGTTTATTTCTATTCATTGTAATGCCAATAAAAATAAAGCGGCCTCGGGCAGTGAGACCTATTTTATGGGATTACACAAAACCGAAGGAAATTTAGATGTCGCCAAACGAGAGAATGCTGCCATTACCTATGAAACAGATTATAAAGACAATTCTCGTTATGGAGGGTTTGATGTAGATTCTCCGGAAGGACATATAATTTTCAGTTTGGTGCAAAATGCATATATGAAACAGAGTCTAAAATTAGCAACAGGGATTGAAGCACAAACGAATAGAATGTGTAAAATTAAAAGTCGGGGAGTAAAACAGGCAGGATTTCTGGTTTTATGGCAAACTTCAATGCCAAGTGTTCTGGTGGAAACAGGATTTTTAACAAATTCTACGGATCGAAATGTGTTGAAATCATCAGAAGGCCAAAATAGCATTGCTTTGGGTATTTTTGATGCAATTCGTGAGTATAAATACTATCTTGAATCTTTGAAATTGTCGAATGAATAATTTTTTTTAGCGATTTTCGAATTCAGTGTGAAGCAATTGTTTGGCGAAGTACCATCATCATAATATTACAGTTATATACTATTATTAAAAATAATTTTAGTTTTACTTGCAACTTTTGATCTTAATGTCGTCATTTGTAAAACATCTATAAATTAAAATCTATGAAATCAACAATTACACAATTAAAAAAAGTAGCTTTTGTGTCGATTTTATTGGGGGGATTATTTTCTTCAATTAGCCTGAAAGCTCAAACTCCATGCAGTGGCACCAATTCTTGGGGTTGTGGTGGAGCTATTTTAAACAATGGTTCGGATTATCCCGGTGATATTCGTTCTGTCGAAGTAAAAGACAAGAGAGGCAATACCTTAGCCAGTTACTCTGGATTGGGTTGTACTTCATACAACGCCGCAGATACCTATAAAGGTATTTTGAACTCTGGTAAAGGATTCGACCTAACTGCAAGTGAAGAAATTACCGTAACTGTTGAAGGAGGAATTTGGGCTTCACAAAGTTGGGGTACCAGAGTAGGTATTTGGATCGATGCTGACCGAGATGGTTCTTATTCATCATCCGAGTGTCTCGTAGATCCTGCATCTACCATAGCAACAGGGTTGACAACTTTCAATTTGAAAATGCCTTGTTGGAAAGCTACAGGAAAAAGTCATTTGCGTTTCCGTGGCGGTTGTCCTCCCTACAGCACTTTAACCAAATCTAATGGTTGCGGTTCTGTACAAAATTATGGCAATGTGTTCGATTTGGAAGTTAACCTCAAGTTGGGTTCTTCTCCAACGGCAAATTTTATTGTCCCCTCCAAAACCAATTACACCAGAACAAATGTTAAGTTCAATGCCGTTAACCCATCCGCTGGGTATTCATATAAATGGATTTTTGACAAAGCGGAGAAACCTCCATATCCCGGCTATTCAGACAATTCTTCTAGAGGTGTGGCCCAGTGGGCATCAGGAGGAAAGTATGACGTGAAAATGTCGGTAGATTATTGTGGGCTTTCTGACTCAATTGTAAAGCAAGTTACCATTACTGCCCCCACCGTTGTCCCGAATGCAGATTTTGTTGCATCCAGCAACGAGGTTGAAATTTATTATGATCTAGTCATGTATGATTTAAGTGATAATGGTGCATACAAATGGTCGTGGGAGTTACTTTCCCCCACTGGAGTTGATGATCAAACATCTACAGTTCAAAATCCAAACTTTACCCTAAATGAGACAGGTTGGTATAAATTATGCCTCACATCTGAAAATGATATTGGGCCATCAAAACGCGTGTGTAAGGATCGTTACGTAGAATGTATTGCTCCGACTGAATATTATTTAGGCCCTTCCAAAGAAGGTACAAGCAAAAATGGAACTTTATATGACAATGGTGGCCCAAATGCCAATTATGGCAACGGACGCAAAACTTCAATTGACTATTTCTCCATAATTCCTTGTGGTGCAAAATCAATTACATTAAGTTTTACAGAGCTAAAGTTTTTTGATGCAAGTGACAAATTGAGAATATATGATGCAAGCCAAGTAAATATTACGAAATTGGTTGCTACCATATCAGGAGATAATTATAAAAAATATGATACAGCTAAAATATTATTGACAAGTGGTTCAGCGTACATAACCTTCGAATCCAATGGAAGTGGCAATGATAAAGGTTTTATCATGAATTGGGCTTCATTGCTTAATCCACCCGCAAAGCCCAAAGCTTCTTGGAAAACCGACTTCAATCCTGCAGCAAACGGCTTATCTGTTGAATTTAAGAATACGACTACAGGTGCACAAGGTGTTCCATCCTATGTATGGAATATAGATGGACAGCCTGAAGGTACATCTACAGACTATACTCGTGCTTTTTATACCGATGGTACCTACGACGTTTGTTTGGTTGCAGTTACTTGTACTGGTATTGATACCTTCTGTAGTAAGATTACAATCAATACACCTACTGGTCCTGGTTCATTGGATTATTTTGCTGACAATGTTCGTCCTAATTTAGGAAGTACTGTTAAAATGTCTACCAAAACAGATTATGCGAACATGTTTGAGTGGACAATCTTTCCGACTACATTCACCTATGAAAATGGTACTGATAGAAATAGTAGGAACCCAGAAATAAAGCCTGCTAAAGGTGGTTCTTACACATTTACCTTGAATGCTTGGAATTCTGTGGGAGGTAAAGCAAACACTGAGAAAAAATTAATCAAAAACAAATACATTATTGTTTTGGACTATTGTGTTCCCTTGGTTGATCTTCTTGCATCTGACGTAGGTATCAACGCTGTTAAATTGTCCAGAAATTCAACCAGCTTGTTAAGTTCATCATCATCATCTGGAGATGCCAGTTACACCAACTATACTGAGGTGTATCCTGCCATTACTTTAACCTATGGTGCGTCTTATGATTTTTCAGTTGAACGAAATACAATAGCCAACAGTGTAAATTTCAAAGCATGGATCGATTTCAACATTGATGGCGATTTTTCCGATGCTGGGGAAGAAGTTGTGAGTAGTGGTTCAACCAGTAAATCTACGTATAGCTCATCCTTCAAAGTACCCACTTTAGCCAACAGTTTTGAAGGTACTACTCGTATGCGGGTGGGTGTTTCTTATTCGAATTTTGACAACAACCCTTGCGGTGTTAATACTGTTGGAGAATTTGAAGACTATGCAGTTATTTTAGCAAATGATGGTAAACCACCTGTAATTACTATGGTCGGTTCTGACACAATTCGTGTTGAAAAGAATGCTGTAAAAACGGGTTGTTACTCTGAAGTGGCAAGCAAATCATACTTTGGTTTCGATGCAACTGAAGGGGATTTAACCAATTCAATTGTTGTTGTTTCAGATTTGGATTGTACAGCACCCGGTATTTATACCATTCAATTTGATTTAGAGGATGCATCTGGTAATCGTGCACCAACACGTTTCCGTACTGTTGTCGTAGCATTGGACAAGAGCGCACCTAAACTTACCTTAAATGGAAATGATACGATTATTCTTGAGCAGTGTGATACATACATAGAATCAGGTGCGGTTGCAATTGATGCGAATGATGGTAACTTGACATCTGCAATTAAAGTTACGGGTAAAGTCTTGGATGCTGTCGTTGGTGTTTATGTATTGACCTACTCTGTTAAAGATGCTCAAAACAATGCTGTTTCAATTAAGCGTGTTGTAATTGTAAGGGATACAAAGAAACCTTCTATTAAGAAATTATTGGCTTCAATTGTTGATGGAACTATCATTGATGTACAAATTAGGTCTGCATTTGTAGACGATGTGTATGCCATGGATCCTTGTAACGGTTCTATTTTCTTATCCAAGAATCCTGGGTTTAATGGTCCGGTAAATACCAATATTCGTGCTACCTATCCTGTAACATACAATTCTTCAGATCCTTCTGGTAACAAGGCAGTTGAAGATGGATATGTTCTAAATTATCGTGTTGATGATTTTATCGCTCCTGAAATTGAATTGAATACAAGCGATACTGTTATTCATGATGTAAACAATGCATACTACTCCCGTTCAGTAACCGTTATTGACAACTTCTATACTAAAGCTCAGTTGTCTATAACCAGAGTGGGTAAAGTAGATGCGTTCACATTGGGAACCTATGTTGAAACATTTACGGCTACAGATGGTAGTGGCAATGTAACAATCAAGCAACGTTTCATTAAAGTGGTTGACAGAATTGCTCCTAGCATTACCGCACCTTCGGTGTCTGTATGTATTGGTATTCCATTCTGGGCAATGTCTGGTTTGATTGTTCGCGACAATTACTACTCAGCAGTTGCTTTAACCCCATTGGTTAAAGTATTGGGCCACAATGTTAACATAATGGAGGCTGGTGTTTATTACATCAACTACTCATTGACTGATCCTAGTGGTAACGAAGCTATAACTGTATCTCGTCCAGTATTTGTGGCCTATCCACCAAATTGTTTCAATACTTATATGGGTACAGAAACCATGAAGTTGGAAAATGCTGTATCAGTTCATCCAAATCCAACATCAGGTATCATAACCATTGGTTACAACTTAAGCAATAACAAACCATTGAATGTTATAGTAACCAATACCTTTGGCGCTGTTGTTGCCAAATTGGATAATCTGCAAGGAGGTTTTGGAGCTACTCCAATCGACTTGAGCAATGTAAGTGAGGGTATCTACTTCGTTAATATGACCAATAACGGCGAGACAGTAACCAAGCGTGTTGTTGTTAAGCACTAAATTGTACATAAAATACTCTTTCAAAAAGGCCCCACTTTTAGTGGGGCCTTTTTTTTGTAGTAGGCTTAATATTTTTCCGTACTTTTGAAATGTTGACAATCCTATGCTAAAAGGTCTTTCCAATGAATTTAAAGTGGGTTTAATGACAGTTATATCGCTGTTTATATTATTTATGGGCTATAATTTTATGATGGGAAAAGATAATATTTTTAATAGGGGCAGGGAGTTTGCCGTGATATATAAAAATACGCAAGGTCTTTCAGTAGGTGCAAAAGTGTTGGTAAACGGCTATAAAATTGGATCACTTCGAAGTTTATCCATGGATGATAATCAACAGATTGTTGCGCTTGTTGAAATCACATCTTCAATGTCTATACCCAAAAACTCCAGTCTCAAAATTCAGTCTGAGCTTTTGGGAGGTGTATCGTTACGATTGGTGATGGGTAATTCGCTTGTAATGGCCATGCCCGGTGATACCTTAAATGCATCGTATTCAAAAGATATTTTTGATTTGGTTAATAAGCAAATTGTAGGCGTTGCTTCGAGTACAGATTCACTTTTTAATACCCTTAACGTACTTCTGAAGAAGGATGAATTAAACAGTGCCCTGATTGAATTGCCAAAAATTATGCGTACGCTTTCTGCTACCCTGGAAGATATTAAATTACAGATTGAAACTATGGGGCCATCTCTCAATACAAGCGCTGATAATATGGCTAAATTTTCATCAAATTTGCCAGAATACGACCATAATATTCGGGAGGGGTTTCGCCATATAAATGCATTAGGAACTCAAATAGATACTATGCGGGTAGATAAATTGGCAAATAATCTTACAAAATCGCTTTCACAGATTACGGAGATTCTTGATAATTTGGAAGAGGGGAAGGGGAGTTTGGGCAAATTGCTGAATGATGATCAATTATACAATTCGCTTATCAAAAGTAATAAGGAAGTACAGAATTTAATACTGGATTTAAAGCGCTATCCCGAAAAATATATTCCTGTTCCACTTTCTGTTAAGCAGCGGTCTAGGGCGAAGAAAAAAAGTAATGCGGATTCTGCAATTTTTAACTAGACTTTTTGTCCAATTACGGGTATTTTCAGTTTCTGTTTACATACAACCTTATCAGTAGTTTGTAAATCGTATACTCTATCGCAAATACAGTAGCGAGTTTTTAGTCCATTTGATTCTATTTTTCCCGAATAAAGCCCAATAATTCTAATCGAATTGTGCATGTCTATTTCTATTCAGACGGGTTTTGTAATGACAGTTTATAATTCAGATTTCTTTTTTGATTTCCAAAATTCATAAAAGTATATCATCCACAACATATAAATCAAGTTATAGAAGAAATCCTCTAGTGGAATTGTACCGATTCTAATACCCATATTTTCCGTAGCGGTGTATATTAAAATGGGTTTTCCTGTTAATACCCCGTTGACCAGAGCCATTGGCACCAGTGCAATTATCCAGGAAAGGTAAGTATGGGGTAGGTACTGGGTTTTGTGGCTCAAGGTAAAATAGCACAGGCTTAACAGTAATAAGCCAAATGTAGTGACAGTATACAGTTGTTTTGGATGTAAAACTATAATGGCAATTGACAACAAAATTAATCCTACACTAAAAAATAAACTATAGTTCGTATATACAATTACTGGAAAATACGTTTTTAGACAAGCATAAATAAACAAGCAACAATAGGGAATAATTATAAAAAATACGTATTCCTCGATTGGGATATTGGCAAAGTACTGGCCTATTAGAAAATCTGGATTAAATTTCCAAACATTTAAATTTGTAAAAATGATGTCCCATAGTATGTAAAATACGCTTACGGGAAACATTGACAACAAAAAAGATTTCCAGTCTCTGTAAAAAGAAACTTTTTTGTCAAACGAAAGTAGTAGTGGCCCTATAATAGAAAATAGAAGTAGGTAAAAATAGGTAAATGTATTGGTTGGCATGCGACAGCCTTTAGCAAATGTGTTTCCAACAAAGTTAAGCCATTTGCTGGCCAAATGTGATTGAATAATCTTGAAGTTTTTTGCGTAGAATACGTCGGGCAACAAAAATTCGCGTCTTTACAGTACCGATAGGTATGAGGAGTTCTTGGGAAATCTCATGGTATTTAAATCCCTCAGCATTGAGTTTGAATGTTATTCTAAGATCACAAGGCAGAGAATTAATCGCAATTTCTAGATCTTTCCGGATAAAGGTTATCTCTGCTTCGTTGTCTATGCGGTGACATGGTAAATCAACGAAGTACTGGTTGTCTGTCCGGTCGATAAATGTATTTCTGTTCGTTTCGCGACGGTAATTATTAATGAAACTATTTTTTAAAATGGTGTATAGCCATGCTCGTAAATTGGTTCCTTCTTGAAATTTGTCTTTGTATCTATAGGCTTTCAGTATTGTTTCTTGCACCAAATCTTTTGTTTCATCCAAATTGTGGGTGAGTGATAGGCCATAATTTCTCAAAGGCAATAAAGCATCATTTATTTTGGAATCAAAATTATTTTGTGTAGGATTCATCATAAAACTTTGAACAAAATTACGCAATTTTTGCGTGTAAGGCTGTTATTTTGTTTAACTTTTATACAATAAAAAATATACAAAATTATATTTTGTTACAATGGTTTTGAACTTGAATGAATCCAAGGCAATTCTCAGTCGAAAAAATAATACGATGTCCATGTACAATGAAGTACGCAATAAAATATAAATGCAGATTGCAATAAAAATGTAAAAAGGATTAAGAAATTCCGGGCCACAATGACTTCAAAATTCCGATAATCTTGGGCGAGCTATTAAATCAATACAACGACCTTATTATCAAGTACCTCTACCAATCCATTATTTATGGAGTAAGTCTGTTTTTGACTATCTAATGCAGTAATTTCGATTGAACCCGATTTTAGATTGGCAATCATGGGCGCGTGCATGTTTAATATTTGAAAGCTCCCTGCTACACCCGGTAAACTTATCATTTTGGCCTCCCCGCTGAACAATATTTTATCTGGGGTTAGTACTTCAATAAACATGACATTAGGCATTGGCTTCTTCTAGCATTTTCTTCCCTTTTTCGACTGCGTCTTCGATGGTTCCAACCAAATTAAATGCAGATTCGGGATATTCATCAACTTCGCCGTTCATAATCATATTAAACCCTTTAATGGTTTCTTTTAAATCTACCAATACGCCGGGGATTCCAGTAAATTGTTCCGCAACAAAAAATGGCTGAGATAAAAAGCGTTGAACACGACGTGCGCGGTGAACCACCAGTTTATCATCTTCACTTAACTCATCCATTCCTAAAATGGCAATAATATCCTGTAGTTCTTTGTAGCGTTGCAATAATTCCTTCACCCTTTGCGCACAACGGTAATGGTCTTTTCCCAATATTTCTTCACTTAAAATACGGCTGGTAGAATCTAGAGGATCTACAGCGGGATAAATACCCAACTCGGCAATTTTTCGGGACAGAACGGTTGTTGCATCCAAGTGGGCAAATGTAGTTGCAGGTGCTGGATCGGTTAAATCATCGGCGGGAACATATACAGCCTGAACAGAGGTAATAGAGCCGCGTGTAGTAGAGGTAATTCTTTCTTGCATTGCGCCCATTTCAGAGGCCAATGTAGGCTGATATCCCACTGCGCTGGGCATACGTCCCAATAAGGCCGAAACTTCAGAACCCGCTTGCGTGAAACGAAAAATATTGTCAATAAAAAATAATATATCTTTTCCAGCCCCAGTTCCATCGCCATCTCGGAAGTATTCAGCTACTGTTAATCCGCTCAGAGCAACGCGGGCTCTGGCACCAGGGGGCTCATTCATTTGACCAAATACCAAAGTCGCTTGGCTATTTTTTAGCTCATCTATGTTTACTGTATCTAGATCCCAACCGCCTTTTTCCATGCTTTCTTTAAAAGCATCCCCATATTTGATCACGCCTGATTCTATCATTTCGCGGAGCAAATCATTTCCCTCACGAGAGCGTTCTCCAACACCGGCAAATACTGACATTCCGCTGTACGCTTTTGCAATATTGTTGATTAATTCCATAATCAATACTGTTTTTCCCACACCTGCACCACCAAACAGTCCAATTTTTCCTCCTTTAGCGTATGGTTCAAGTAAATCTATAACTTTAATTCCTGTATACAGCGGTTCTTGGCTCGTACTTAAGTTGTCGAATGTCGGAGAGGGCTGGTGAATGGATCTTCCATTTTCGTTTGAAATGGGAGTCATACCATCGATAGCTTCCCCTACAACATTGAGCAATCTACCACGAATTGCTTCGCCTACAGGCATTCGAATAGCATCGCCTGTGTCTAACACATCGATTCCTCTTCGTAAACCATCTGTACCATCCATTGCAATGGTACGAACCATATTTTCACCTAAATGCTGTTGAACTTCTAAAACAAGGGTTTGTCCGTTGTCTTTTTTTGCAGTTAGGGAGTTGTAAACTTTGGGGGGTGTTGATCCGGGGTCGTTAAAACTTACATCTACCACGGCACCAATGATTTGGGATATTTTACCTACGTTGGCCATCGTTAATTTTCGGTGTGCAAAAATACTCAATCAATTTGCCATCTCCAAGATTTATTTGTTTTATTGTTGTTGAGGACATTTTACAATAATTTCATTTTATCCATGGGGGTCGATTCATGCTGTGCTTCACACGAAAAAATGCAATGATAATCATTGACTTTATGTATGTAAAGACCATCGCTTTAAAATTACCCAATAAGAACCAAAGATGAAAAACCCCATTGGCTGTATCAATCTATCAAATTACATCGGAGAATTTTAGAAGGGATTTAAAAATACATTAACTTCGCGTTCTAAAATTATGGATCGCAATTCAATCGCTGGATTTTCGCTGATTTTCCTCATTCTCATAGGATATTATTTTTTCACTGCTCCTAATGCACAAGAGTTGTCCGAACAGAATACGCAAAAAAAGAGATCGGATTCAATTACAGCAAGTAATGTGGCGAATACTGGTCAACAAACCGTGGCCGAAGCTTCCCAGAAACCGCTTGGAGAGTCATCCCAAATTACAATTGTTTCAGCCCTGCAAGACTCAGCCCTAAGGACCACATTGGGCGAAGCGATAACTTCTCAAGTTAAGGGGAAAGAAGAAATCATTGTGTTGAAAAGCAAAGAATTGTCTGTAGAAATAAACAATAAAGGTGCATGTATGGGGCGTGTTGTGCTCAATAATCACAAAAACTTTGACTCATCTGCCCTCGAGCTGCTTTCTTCAGATAAGCGCTACAACAAGTCGTATTTTGAAATTTACACCACAAATGGTGCTTTGAATTCTAGCGATTTTTATTGGAAAGTTATCCAAAAAACCGAGCAAAGTATTACCCTTCGACTCGGAGATTCTCTCCGTCATATAGACCAGCAATATACCTTGTCTAAGGATGGCTACACGGTGCATCAGTCGCTTGTTCTAAAGGGAATTGATCAGATTGTTCAGCCTCGGACTTCGGGTATTAAAATCTCCTGGAGGGTGCACTTACAACAACATGAGAAACAACTCAAATGGGAAACTCAGAATTCTACGGTTGTATACAAAGAGCATGGCGAAGATCCTGACTATTTAAGTACAAGCGAATCTGAAGAAGAAACAAAAGACAATTTGGATTGGTTTGGATTTAAACAACAATATTTTTCGGCCATTATGGTTGCAGATTCAGGATTTTCCTCCAAATCTATACTTTCTTGGAAAGAAGTTTTGCCTCAGTATAAAGACAGAATAAAAGACCTCAATGCGGAGGTGTATGTTGACTTTGATCGCTGTTCGTCAAAAACCTATGGTTTTAGCTATTATTTGGGCCCCAACCAGTACTATACTCTACAAAACGCTGATGTACATTTGGTTGAGGCGGGATTGGAAAGAATAATCCCTATGGGTTGGGGGATTTTTGGATGGGTAAATCGCTACGTTGTAATTCCAGTTTTTCACCAATTGGATGGTGTGATAGCAAGCATGGGTATCATTATTTTGCTGCTTACCTTGATTATCAAAACAGCCCTTCTTCCGCTGGTATACAAATCGTATATGAGTACAGCCAAGATGCGAATTTTGAAACCTGAGTTGGATGCCATTAAGGAGAAATATGGCAGTGACATGCAAAAAACCCAGCAAGAAAATATGACCATGTATCGCAAAGCGGGGGTTAATCCTTTGAGTGGTTGCATCCCAGTTCTCTTGCAAATGCCCATTTTGTTTGCAATGTTTCAGTTTTTCCCCAATGCATTTGAACTGCGCCAGAAGTCGTTTTTGTGGGCTGCAGACTTGAGTCGCTATGACGGACCTATGTTGGGATTTACCATCCCTTTTTATGGTGATCATGTGAGTTATTTTACTTTGTTGATGACATTGTCCACACTGATTTACACACACTTTAACAACCAATTGTCGGGTGTAACAGGTCAGATGAAGTGGATTGGGTATTTTATGCCGATTATATTTTTGGGTGTATTGAATGATTACGCAAGTGGTTTGACCTGGTATTACTTTTTGAGCAATATGATTACTTTTGGCCAACAATGGGTTATTCGTAGAACAGTGGATGATGCTAAATTACATGCACAAATTGCCGAAAACCGAAAGAAACCCGTAACCAAATCAAAGTTTCAACAGCGTATGCAGGATGCCATGAAACTGAGTCAAGAGAGAGCCAATTCTAAGGGTAAAAAGCGCTGATAATTTGATATTGATTGCCTGGAACTGCGGCAATTAATCCTTTCAATTCTAACTCGAGAAGGGCAACTGAAATTGCCGTTGAAGAGCATTTTTGCTGACGTACCATGGTGTTTGTATTGTCATTTCCTGACACGATCCATTCCATCACCTGTTTTTCGGTAGGACTCAGAGATTCAAACAATTCGACTTGTTTGAGGGTCTTTTTTGGCGGCGGCAATGTGTTGCCCTTATCAACCTCGGCAGACTCTCTGCGGTTATCGATTTCAGGTTTTGCGAACTTTTCGAATAAATCCCAGTTCATGCGTTCAACAATATCTTGTGCAGATACACACAGGCTTGCCATATTTTTTTGAATGAGAAAATTACATCCTTCTGCGTTTTTATCAATGGGTCTGCCTGGGATAGCGAATACATCACGGCTGTATCCATGCGCAATACTTGCGGTTATCATAGATCCGCCACGAATGCCACTTTCGATTATAAGAAGTGCGTCGCATAATCCGGCTACGATTCTATTTCTTCTTGGGAAAAAGTTTGGGTTAATAACCGTGTATGCCGGAAATTCAGAAATTAGCCCCCCTTTTTCGGCCAGCATTTTCTTTGCAAATGCTTGGTGGGCGGATGGGTAAATTTTTTCCAGACCGTTTGCCAATACTGCCCATGTGGGAATCTTACAATCGACAGCCGTCTCATGAGCAATGACATCGATGCCATAGGCCATGCCACTTACAACTACAACATCCATTTCTTGTAAATCAGCAATCATCTGAACCACCATTGCTCTTCCTGCGGGTGTGGGTTTTCGCGTTCCCACCACGCCAATTACCCTTTTTGCATTCCATTCCAATTGGCCCTTGTAAAATAATACCAATGGCGCGTCTGCAAATTCCCTCAATCTGTATGGATATGCTGTATCTAGTAGTGTTATACACAGTATATTCAAAGATTCATGTTGCAACATTATGGCCTTCGCCTGGGCACAGTTTGCACCATTTATAATGGATTGTATCTGGTTTGATCTTAGCCCTGAAATTTCTTGTAATCCTGCTATACTCGAACGGAAAATGGCCTCAGGAGTGCCAAAATATTGGAGTAAATAACGACCCATAACAGGCCCTATACCCGCACACAGGGTAAGTTCTATAAGACAAATGGTTTGTTCGTTGTAATAAGGAAGTTTCACGCTTCCCCAAATTTACGTCAGTCGTTTAGCTTTAGTACCGCCATAAATGCACTTTGGGGGATATCGACATTGCCCACCGACCGCATGCGTTTTTTACCAGCTTTTTGTTTTTCTAATAATTTTCTCTTACGAGAAATATCGCCACCATAACATTTAGCCGTAACATCTTTGCGCATTGCACTGATGGTTTCCCGCGATATTATTTTTGCTCCGATTGCCGCTTGTATTGCAATTTCGAATTGTTGACGTGGAATCAAATCTTTCAATTTCTTGCATATTTTACGTCCCAATTCTTGAGCATTGTCTCGGTGAATGATAGCACTCAGTGCATCAACTCCCTTTGAATTTAACATGATATCTAATTTAATCAACTTGCTCTCTCGATAATCCATGGGGGTGTAATCGAAACTTGCATAACCCTTTGAAATCGTTTTCAAACGGTCGTAAAAATCAAATACGATTTCTGCCAATGGCATTTCAAAACTCATTTCAACGCGGTCACTTGTCAAATAAACTTGGTTAATAAGTATTCCTCTTTTATCCAAACAAAGGGTCATGATGGGGCCAACGTATTCCGACTTGGTAATTACGCTGGCCCGAATATAGGGTTCTTCAACGTAATCAATTTGTTCGGGGGATGGGAGGTCGCTGGGGTTATTCACCAGTTTTTTTTCTCCTTTTGTTGAATATGCCACATAACTTACATTGGGGACAGTCGTAATTACAGTCATGTTAAACTCTCTTTCCAAACGCTCTTGGATAATTTCTAGGTGTAACATTCCAAGGAATCCGCAACGGAAACCAAAGCCCAGCGCTGCAGAACTTTCAGGCTCAAAGACGATACTTGCATCATTCAATTGCAGTTTGCCCATGGCTTCTCTCAGTTCTTCAAAATCATCAGTATCAACAGGATAAATACCGGCAAATACCATGGGTTTTACATTTTCAAAACCATCAATTGCCTCAGAAGCTGGATGTACCTTGTCTGTGAGGGTATCACCCACTTTCACCTCTTTTGCATCTTTTATACCAGAAATAATATACCCAACATCGCCAGCAGAAACTTGGGAACATGGGCTTAAGTCCAGTTTTAAAACACCTACTTCATCGGCAAAATATTCGCTGCCAGAATTCATAAATCGAACGTGCTGTCCTTTTCGAACCGAGCCATCAATAACCCTGTAATACGCAATAATACCCCTAAACGAGTTAAAAACTGAGTCAAAAATAAGTGCCTTAAGGGGGGCGTCCAAATTTCCTTTTGGGGGAGGAACCCGCTCAACGATAGCCCGTAACACATCGTATACACCTTCGCCTGTTTTTCCGCTGGCAGAAATTATCGTATTTCGATCACAGCCAATTAAATCCACAATTTCATCCTTCACTTCTTCGGGCATGGCTCCGGGCAAATCAATTTTGTTGAGTACTGGAATAATTTCCAGATTATGCTCTAAAGCCATAAACAGATTGGAAATCGTTTGGGCTTCAATTCCTTGAGATGCATCAACAATTAACAATGCACATTCGCAAGCCGCAATGCTTCGGCTCACTTCATAGCTGAAGTCAACATGGCCGGGGGTATCTATTAAATTGAGTATGTAATCTTTTCCATCCAGTGAGTAGTTCATCTGGATGGCATGGCTTTTAATGGTTATTCCGCGTTCACGCTCAATATCCATATCGTCCAATACTTGTGCTTGCAAATCGCGCGAACTTATTGTATTTGTAAACTCAAGCAAACGATCTGCAAGTGTACTTTTACCATGGTCGATATGGGCAATAATACAGAAATTGCGAATGTTTTGCATAGGGGTTACTTAAATTGCCGCAAAGATAGCCAATCCAACCCATGGTTTTAAGTCCATCACCCGGTGATTTTGCGGTTTTTCATGTATTACGCATTGTATTTTTCCAAGAGTTTCAGCATCACTGCAATATCTTTTGGATAATTTGCTTCCAATTGGAAGGTTTCACCCCCGGGTTCGGTAATTATCAATGATTTTGCATGTAAGGCAAAGCGTTGAATAAGGGGAGAATCAGTTCCTTGAAATTTGCGTTTTATTCCCGACAACATGGGAATAGAACTGCCGTAAAGTGTATCCGCAGCAATACAAGCATTTTGTGATTGAAGGTGAACTCTTATTTGGTGTAAACGACCTGTTTTGGGCTCACATTCCATGAGTGTAAAATGCCGAAACAATTGCAGTGTCTTGAATCGGGTTTGGGCAGGTTTTCCATTTTTGCGATCAATTTTTATTTTTCCTAGCTGTTCGTCCACTATGGGTAGATCAATCCATATATCGTCAAATTGAATTTGTCCATTTACAATGGCGTGGTAAATTTTTTTAACGTTTCGTTTCTCAAATTGAATCGAAAAATGTCGGTGGGTGGCTGCATTTTTTGCTATGAGCATAACCCCGCTGGTCTCTCTATCGATTCGGTGACAAAGCATGGCGTTTGGCCAATGTTTTTTTGCCCATTCTTGAACAGAAATGGCCGTAAATTTTCCGCGTTCTGGCAGAGATGGAACAAATGCTGGTTTGTTGATAGCTAACCAGTCTGGGGTTTCTTTGATGATTGCTATTTTACCTATTTGTGGTCCGCGCTTTCGGGGGTCGATTGCCTCACCGACAAAATCATCGATCATTTCAATCGCTTCAATAGTTAATATTTTCGATCCAGAAAGGATACCATGGGTATTCTTGTCTTCAGGTAAGGTATTAATCATGCATACTTTGGCGAATCCGCGTCAAAACATTTTTGGTTTGTTGGGGAAAATCGCCATCCATCATCCAATGATAGTAACCACTTTCTATTTTTAACACGTCTTTTACCAATTTTCCACGGTGTTTTCCAAAATTAAACAAAATGTCCCCTTTTTCATTTAATACAAATCTGCCAGCGAGATCGGCAAGTAGATTTTGTCCGGAAAGCTTATGCAAACCTTCAATATCATTGGGTAAGTCGGCATATTTTTCGAGTTGTGCTTTGATAACCTGCCAGGTTGCAATGGTATCGGCTTCGGCACTGTGGGCATTTTCTAAGTCTCGATTGCAATAAAATTTATACGCAGCCGAGAGGTTGCGCGGTTCTTTCATGTGGTAAATTCTTTGGGCATCAATAAACATACATTGGGGAACATCGAATTCAATACCTGATCGAAAAAATTCTTCTACAATCATTGGAAAGTCAAATTTGTTAGAATTGAAACCACCAAAATCACAACCAATCAGAAAGCCGTGAATTTCTTTTGCCAAATCGGTAAACCTGGGCTTATCTGCGACGTCCGCATCGCTAATTCCGTGAACAGCAGTTGCGCCATGAGGAATGGGAATTCCGGGATTGATGCGGTAAGTTCTCAATTCTTCTCGCATATCGGGATAAATTTTTAATAAACAGGCTTCGACAATTCGGTCTTGAGTAACACTAATTCCGGTTGTTTCTAGGTCAAAAACAACAAGTGGTCGGCGTAGATTTAGCATATAGTTTCAAACTTCGGTTAGATAGCATCCTAGTTCCAAATTTGCAGCTGCAATAATTCGGATAAATATCAACATCGCTTACAATACCTTTGCAATATGCGGTTTGATATCATTTCAGCAGTGCCAGAATTGCTTGCCGGTTTGTTGGGCTATAGCATCCCGAAAAGGGCTTGTGAAAAGGGTTTGGCAGAAATTGTTATTCATAATCTTCACGATTACGGATTTGGCAAACACAAACAGATTGATGATTATCCCTTTGGAGGAGGGGCGGGCATGGTTTTGATGGCAGAGCCGCTGTCGAAAGTTATTGAAGAACTTCTTGCTGCCAGAAACTACGACCAGATTATTTATTTGACACCCGATGGCAAATCACTCAAGCAATCTCTTTCCAATGAATTGAGTTTGGGAAAGAATCTGCTTCTAATTTGTGGACATTATAAGGGTATTGATCAGCGAATCAGAGATTTATATGTAAGCATGGAGATTTCTTTGGGTGATTTTGTGCTGAGTGGGGGTGAAGTGGCTGCTGCTGCACTTGTAGATTCTGTGATTCGCTTAATTCCAAATGTTTTGGGAGATGGAGAGAGTGCCTTAAGTGATTCTTTTCAGGATGATTTATTGGCGCCACCCCTGTATACAAGGCCTGAATTGTTTCAAGGTTTATCAGTACCAACGGTATTGACCAGCGGGAATCATTCCAAAATTGCTGAATGGAAACATGCACAATCCTTAGAGCGAACCCTAAAAATGCGTCCAGATTTACTGGGTATGAAAGAAGACTAGGGGCGACGCTTCATACAATACAAAAATAGACTCTGTAGACTTATCGAGATTTTAATTGATTGCAGAATGAGGCAAAAGAACGTGTGGTCTGTGAACAAGATTTCTAAGCCAATGAATCATTGATGCCAATGAGGCCCTCTGGCAGAGACATGGTTAGGATCCGTCCTGAATCGTCAATGTCAATGATCCATTCTTTTACATAGGGAATCAGAATCGATGGCACTGGGTCTGTATGATTTACCGTGTGTTTTAACCCATTTTTTGGAGTTTTGTTCAAATTAAGATGCGCTTGCAGATGGGATTTTTCGATCTTTGTGTTTCCAAAAGTAGATGGAGAAACTTCAATTTCAACTGAGAACATAAGTCCTTGTGGGTACTCTATTGTGTCAGTAATGCGACCAGTAAAGGCCGAATGGGTATCCATAATGGTAAATCCCGTCAAATGATGGACTGCAGCAGATGGGATGTTAACGCTTTCACTAGCGATTCCAAAATTGAGTCCGAGAAGTTTTTTTGTACTTTCCTCGTTGTCTACACCTGCAAATTTTATAATTTCTTTGGTTTTGTTAACTTCTTCAATTCGAAAGGGAACGCCTTTACCGTCTATAACAACAAATAGATAATTGCCTATAGTGAGAATTGGTTTTGAATGAACGAAACACTCTATAGAGAGTTTTCCGTCATAACCATGTTTACTGTGTATTTTCCCCACCAAGGTAAGGGGCGGTGGCAATACATTCATGGCTGTTTGAATTATTCTGCAGAAGTTGTTTCGTCTTCGCTGTTTGAATCGGCAACTTCTTCGCTGTTTGAATCGGTAATGTCTTCGCTGCTTGAATCGGTAATGTCTTCGCTTGCAGTTTCCAATTCTGCGAGTTTTGCTGCATTTGCCGTTGCCTCCGCTAGGGCTAATTTTTCTGCCAATTTAGCTTCTACTGCTGCACGTCGCTTCGATTCAGCGACCAATCCGGCATCTTTGTTTTTTGCGGCTTGGGTCGATATATTTGATTTTTTTGCATCTACCTTAGACGCTTTTTCAGCAATCCAAAGGGCGAATCGTTCGTCGGCAACATCTTGGGTGATGGCACCCTTGTTTACCCCTACTTGTAAATGTTTTTTGTAAGCCGCGCCTTTATAACTTAAAATAGCCTTGGCTGTGTCGGAGGTTTGTGCTCCGCTCAATAGCCATTCAGTAGCTCGTTCTAGGTTGAGTTCAATTGTAGCAGGATTGGTGATGGGGTTGTAACTACCGATTTTTTCGATATATTTTCCGTCCCTTGGTGCACGTGAATCCGCTACCACAATGTGAAAGAAAGCCCGTTTCTTTCTGCCTTGTCTTTGCAATCTAATTTTGGTTGCCATGTCTTTATTGTGTAGTTGTTTTAAACCCGAATTCTATTATCGGGGGCGCAAAGATAGTAAAAATACCCAAAAAATAGCAATCATTTGGGGGTGTTTCTAGTATTTTTAATTCTTAATGCTTCATTCTTCATCATTCATCACAAACAGACTAAACAAAATAACATACACAACAAATCTAAACGAGACCATTGAGATTGATTTAAGAAATTTTCCAATTTCGTTTTAGAGTAATAGTGCGAATTTTTCTTTTACATTCACATTGGCAGCGCTGGTACTATAAAATTCGCATTTTTGCAAACTTTAATACCAATGTCTTTTGGCCCAATTGTGCAAAATTTACAACAGCCTTTGCATTGGCTTCAGTTCCTTCTATACTCACGACCAGTCCATCTCCAAATCTTTGGTGCTGAACCCGATCTCCAATTTTGATACTCCCTAAATCGCCTTGAACAAAATTCGGATCTGCCGGGGGTAATGTTGGAAAAATGGGCTTGGCATCACTGAATAATTTATGAATGGTTGTGGGTTTTTCGTTTTGTTTTTTATTGTGCGCAAAAGGGCCTGTTTCTGTGGTTCTCCATTGGGATTGGGATTGCGTCGAATCGATTGGGATGTCTAAATATTGTGACTCAATTTCATTGATGAATCGGCTGGGTTCACAGGGCATCAGGCTGCCATATCGAAATCGACTGATGGCAAATGTGATATATAATTTTATTTCGGCACGCGTAATGGCCACATAAAACAGCCTGCGTTCCTCTTCTAGTTCGGCACGGGTATTAAGTGATAATTGCGATGGGAATAAATTTTCTTCCATTCCGACGACAAAAATCACCGGAAATTCTAATCCCTTGCTTGCGTGAATTGTCATCAATGAGATACAATCGCGTTCAGGGTCTTTGTTCTTTTGATCGTCAGTAAACAAGGCTACATCTTCTAAAAAAATGGGCAATTTTTTTTCTTTTTCGCTTTCGTCGTCTTCAACAAACTCTTGAATTCCATTGAGTAATTCCGTAATATTTTCGAATCGAGAAACGCCCTCAATCGATTTGTCATCGTAAAGAGTTTTTAAAATTCCGGTTTGCTTTGCCACCTCCATTGCCAAATCATAAGCGTTTTGTGTTTCCAACATTGTTTGAAAACTTTGTATCATGAGGGCGAAATTTTCAACTTTTATAGCACTTGCACCCAGCTCTGGAATGGTTTGAGCGGAGCAAATAATATTCCAAAGACTTACGCCCTCTTGGGAAGCTTTGACTATGATTCGGTTTACAGTTGTGTCGCCGATGCCCCGACCTGGATAATTGATAATCCGTTTTAAGGCTTCTTCATCACTGGGGTTTACTATCAGACGCAAATAAGCAAGTAAATCTTTTACTTCTTTTCTTTGGTAGAAGCTTTGGCCACCATAAATTCTGTAGTCTATGCCTTGCTTTCGTAGGGATTCTTCCAAAACACGGCTTTGGCTATTGGTTCGATATAAGATTGCAAAGGCCTTATTGGGAAGACTTAACAACATTTTTTCATCAAAAATAGCGGCACTTACTTTGCGAGCTTCTTCACCTTCGCTTGCATTGCGCAGCACCTTAATCTTTTCACCGACAGCATTTGCCGACCAAATATTTTTTTCTAACTGCGCTCGATTGTTTTTGATTAGGCTTGAGGCAGCCTTAACAATGGTTTGTGTTGAGCGATAATTTTGTTCGAGTTTATAGGTTTTTACGTCTGGATAATCTCTTTCGAAATTGAGAATATTTTGAATATTGGCGCCCCTAAATGCATAAATACTTTGTGCATCATCACCCACAACACAAATATTTTGGTGAACGGCAGCCAATTTTCGAACAATCATATATTGTACATGATTGGTGTCTTGGTATTCGTCTACCAAGATATACTTGAATCTGTGTTGCCATTTATTGCATAAATCGATGTGTTTTACCAACAATTTATAGGTATTGAGCAGCAAGTCATCAAAATCCATGGCTCCCGCTTTAAAACAACGGAGGGTATATGCTGCGAAAATTTCTGAAAATTTGGGTCGATTGGCTGCGGTATCTTGTTTTGTTAGTTGCTCGTCTTGGGCGTAATGTCTGGCTTCAATTAGGTTGTTCTTTGCCATGCTAATTCTGGCGATAATCATCGAGGGCTTGTAGATTTTCTCATCAAGATTCATTTCTTTAATGATAGATTTAAGCAAATTTTTACTGTCTTCAGTATCGTAAATGGTAAAATTTGCCGGGTAACCCATGCGGTCTGATTCGTGTCTTAATATTCTGGCAAACACGGAGTGAAACGTCCCCATCCACAAATTACGGGCTTGTATTCCGGTTACTTTCTCAATTCGGTTGCGCATTTCTTTTGCAGCCTTATTGGTAAATGTGAGGGCAAGAATTTCAAATGCATCGACATTTTTATGAAGCAAATAGGCCATGCGATAGGTGAGAACACGGGTTTTCCCAGATCCGGCACCCGCAATTATCATCACTGGACCATCAATCTGAATGACTGCTGCTTTCTGTGGTGTATTGAGCGTATCCAAGAACGGAGGCAATTGTGAAGAATCGGAGTCGTTTGGCCTTTGCATTGGATGCAAAAATACCATTGCTTTCCTATGCAATTCAGATAACTTTTGAACCACATAATTTGTATCTTGCAAATTATATATGGTTTATTTATTGTTCGCCAATCCCAATTATTCTTGGTTATTGCTCCTTTTGTTGTTCGGAATTACCACGACTGTGAGCTTGCTGTGGATTCGAAGAGAACGAAAATTGTTGAGAAGTTTACAGGAATTAATTGCAGAGGAAAATCAAGAAACCCTTGTTTTTCCTCTCAGAAACCCAACTGATACAAAAGAAGCACTCAGTACCTTGTTTCAAAAACGAAAAGAAGAACACCAGCAAATGCATAGACTCGAAAATTATAGAAGGGAGTATATTGGAAACGTTGCACACGAACTAAAAACCCCTATTTTTTCTATTCAAGGCTATATTGATTCGGTTATTGACGATCCCTTATTAGACAGGAAAACCATTGAATTATTTTTATCTAAAGCCAATAAAAATGCAGATCGTCTTGGGGAAATCGTAAATGACCTCGACACCATTACCAAGCACGAAAGTGGTACGCTTATGCTCCATCTTGAGCCGTTTGACATGCGAATTCTATTGTCTGAGAATTTAGAAATGCTTGAACTCCAAGCCAAGAAAAAAAATATTTCCTTGCATATAATAGCACCAGAAAATTCCTATATGGTGCTGGGTGATAGGGCGCGAATCGCACAAGTAATCACCAATTTGGGGTTGAACTCAATTCGCTATGGAAATGAAAAGGGGGCTTCTCGTTTTACACTCAGTTCCACGGGTACTAAAGTTATTTTTGAAGTGGCAGACAATGGGATTGGCATCCCTCATGAACAACAGAGTCGTGTATTTGAGCGTTTTTATCGGGTAGATAAACACCGCAACAGATCAACGGGTGGCAGCGGACTCGGATTGAGTATTTGTAAGCATATTGTCGAAGCACATGGAGAAAAAATTGAATTAATAAGCACAGAAGGTGCTGGTTCTGTATTTAGATTTTCCTTGCGTTTGCCCGATCACCTTTAATGCGTTGGTTCAACCCAAACAAGTCCAAACGGCGACGTAGTTTTCCCAACATTGATAGTAAATTTTACAAATCTTGTGCTGGTCGGGGAGGCGAATCTCGGCCTCAAAAAAACCATTTTTTTTAACATCAAAGGGGTAAATAAGCAGGTGATTCTTGAGATCTGTTTTTTTCGTACCAATGGCCTTGTATAGTGATTCTTTGGCAGACCATAGTAGTAAAAGGTGCAAAATGGAGGGCGTTAAGCCCAACCATTCTTGTTCTGTATCATTGCAAAATCGTGGGTATATTTTGAGTAATTGAGGCCGTTTGCTTTCAATGTCTATACCCATTGCATGCGTGGGGTGAACAGCCAAGATTGCATAGTCTCCGGCATGACTGTGATTGATATGGGCCGAAAAAGGAGACAATAAGGGTTTGCCATCTGCACTATATACGATTGAATGATTGGGAAATGTCTGACGAATCAAAATCCTCGCGGCGAGTTTGTGTCGGGCATGCCCACCCAATTGAGTTATTTCATCCCAATCGCCACCCAATTCTTTGTACTTTTGTGTTAAGGCATCAATAGACTCTGTGATGTGCCAGCGGGAAATCTGTGCACCAGACTCACAAGTCCAACTCAAATCAATGGGCATACATGCAAAGATAACAGTAAATGAATACACCCAATTGACTGGTCATAAGCAGGGGGTATACGCGATTATTCACTTGCGTGGTGGTGAAATTCTCAGTTCAGGTGGCGATGGCTCAGTGGTGAGATGGAATCCGTTGAACAAAGATTCCACGGGTACTCTCTTTGCCCAATTACCAGAGCCAGTATTTTGTTTGTTGGAGCATCTCGACGGAAGTATTTGGGCTGGGACCCAAGCGGGAAATCTTTTTGTGTTAGAGCCGGGACAAAAGCCAAAGCTATCGAATTTCGGAAAAAAGGGAATATTCTTTTTGACCCCCGATTTTTTGGGGAATGTTTGGCTTGGCTTTGGCGATGGTCATCTGATTATGCTCAATCGAGAACTTCAAATTATTCATCAAGTCAAAATCAGCAATAAGAGTTTGCGGTGTATGAAATTGATGGTTCAGAATTTAAGTGTACCCGATTCAAACCGATTTGTTTTGGGATCCAGTGATGGGATATTGCGAAAATTACAAGCCGATGGAGAAGTGCTGCAGCGCGTAAATGCCAATTCCCCCTCCATATTTGCGATTTGTAATCTGAATGATAAAATGTTGATTACCGGGGGGAGGGATGCGCAATTACTGGGGTTTGATGCCAATCTTAAACCCATTATTGAGCCTATTAAGGCCCATTTGTACACAATCCATGCTATCGAGTATAACCATGAAGGACTAATAGCCACGGGTAGTATGGATGCAACAATAAAAATTTGGGATACAAATCTGCATCTGTTAAAAGTGATAGATCGCAGTAAGTTGGCATCAGCCCACAGTCATTCCGTAAATTCGTTACTGTGGTTATCTCCCCAAATTCTTGTCAGCGCTGGCGATGATTCGATTATTCGTGTGTGGCAATTATAGTTCAAGTATGGGCTCTATGGGTAGAATGGTATATTTTTGAAAAGAAAATTTGCGATGATGAAAAATACGGGTAGTAACAAATCAATAGTATGCCTATGGCTATTTTTCACTGCAATTGGTTTGAATTGGGTGGGTGCGCAATCCCTTAAAAATTTAAAGACTCAGAACCTTACACGAGAGATTCCGGCCGAAAATACTGTGCTCGTTAAAGTACATACAAGTGCAAATAATGCTGCTATAGTGAAGGATTCTGTTCCAACTAAGCTCGCGCAAAAAGAAAGTTCTAGAGTCTCTCAAAATTATTATACGCCCAATTGTGTTTTATCGTCTTCAGCATTTCCGATACCCAAAGGCAATGTACAGTATCGAAATTATGCAGTTTTGTTGAATGAGGTTCAATTTGGAATGGGCAATAATTTTGGAATCTCTTGTGGAATTGTATTGCCAAAATATATATATATCATTCCCAAGTACAGCATTATTGTCCAACGCAATCATACTTTTGCCATGGCCGACCTTGCAACCTTTTCTGTGTATGGGAACAGTCAAAAACCGGTTTGGGGAAATAGCATTTCTGGAATATATACCTATGGCACTCCACAAAACAACCTTAGTCTTGGAATAGGAATGCTCCGGAGCAGTGAATTGGAGGGCGCTTCAATGGTCAATACTTTCTCGGGGATGCTTGGCCTAGCTCCCAATTTGAGTATTCTTGCAGAAGTCTGGTATAATCACCGAAAACAGCCGATTTATATATCCTATTCCGATTGGATTATGAATGCAACAGGCCTTGACTACAGCGAGAAGAAAATGGAAATCAGCAGAAATTTCAACAGAAATACTGTTTGCGCGTCGTTGCAATTTCGTTTAATTCGTAACAAAGAGCCAAACTCTTCTTGGTCATTTGGCGTTTCAAGTTTTTGGCAAAGCGGAGAATCTGTCTATAAGGATATTGTGCATATTCCCCAGCAGATCACAATGGATAGGGTTGTGAGTGTAATGCCAGTCGACATTAAAAAAGGCCCCAAGAATTTATTTGTATTCCTTCCTTCCTTTACTTACGTGAAACAATTTGGAACAGCAAAGTGATTTTCTTTTTGGTTTTATCTTTTCAATCTTTATTTTACATTGTTGCAAGGAAAAACAGATCTCAATTACACCGAGTGATAGGACATCCAAATTACAGCAAAACTGTCATCACCCCCTTGGGTTATATTCTTATATTTGCGAGAATTAATAGATTATGATTTTAACTGACCAGCGTATTCTCGAAGAAATAGAAAAGGGAACAATCAAGATCCAACCGTATGACAGAAATTGTTTGGGGAGCAATAGCTATGATGTTCATTTGGGGAAATATTTGGCTCTTTATATCGATGAGGTATTGGATGCCAAGAAACACAATACCATTGAACATTTTGAAATTCCTGTAGAGGGATTTGTTCTCATGCCAGACCAATTTTACTTGGGTGTTACCCAAGAGTATACCGAAACCCATGCACATGTTCCTTTTTTGGAAGGGAAAAGTAGTACGGGTCGATTGGGGATCGATATTCATGCTACTGCAGGTAAAGGGGATGTTGGATTTTGTGGCAATTGGACTTTAGAGATTTCCGTAAAAAAACCGGTTCGTATATATCCTCATATGCCGATTGGCCAATTGATTTATTTTCCTGTTGAAGGCGAAATTTTGGTTCCCTATCACGCCAAGAAAAATGCAAAGTATGCGGATCAAGCAAACCGACCTGTAGAAAGTATGATGTGGAAAAATCAATTTTGATTCTTAGCCATGGTATATAATTCGTACACACTTATTTTTTGATGCCGTATATTTGTTTTGAACATGGGCAATCCTGCAATATTTGAAAAAGTTATATCACACTGTAAAGAATACGGATTTGTATTCCCTTCCAGTGATATTTATGGAGGATTAACAGCTGTGTATGATTATGGTCAAAACGGAGTAGAGTTGAAAAACAATCTCCGATCCTATTGGTGGAAATCCATGACGCAACTCAATCAAAATATTGTTGGAATCGATTCATCTATTTTCATGCATCCAAAGGTTTGGAGAGCCAGTGGTCATGTCGATGGGTTTAGCGATCCGATGATTGATAATAAAGATAGCAAAAAACGATACCGAGCAGATGTTTTGATAGAAGATCACCAAGATAAAATTTGCCTGAAAATTGAAAAAGAACTCGAAAAAGCCGCCACTCGATTTGGAGAGGATTTTGATGAAAAAGTGTTTAAACAAACCAATAGCCGAATTCTTGAATATCAAAAGCAAGTTGACCATATTCAAGCGGTTATGAGGGAGGGATTGGAAAAGGGTGATCTGGCCATGATCAAAGAACTGATTGTTGCGGAGGGGATTGTTTGTCCCATAAGTGGCTCGCGAAATTGGACGGATGTACGGCAGTTTAATTTAATGTATAGTACGCAAATGAGTGCTACCGATTCGGGAGAAGACAGTATTTACCTTCGACCAGAAACAGCCCAAGGTATTTTCGTAAACTTTCTACAGGTGCAAAAAACCAGTCGTTTAAAACTGCCATTTGGCATTGTTCAAACCGGAAAGGCTTTTCGCAATGAGATTGTCGCCAGACAGTTTATCATGCGCATGAAGGAATTTGAACAAATGGAAATGCAGTTTTTTTGTAAACCTGATACAGCGTTAAAATTTTATGAGTTTTGGAAAGAGGATCGATTGAAGTGGCATAAGATATTGGGGACGCCAGATTCAAAATATCGATTCCACGATCATGTTAAATTGGCCCATTATGCCAATGCCGCAGTAGATATCGAGTACGATTTCCCTTTTGGTTTCAAAGAAGTGGAGGGGATTCATTCCCGCACAGATTTTGATCTATCTCAACACGAGGAGCACAGTGGAAAAAAAATGCGTTATTTCGATTCTGAAACAAATGAAAGTTATATTCCTCATGTCATTGAGACATCCATTGGTTTGGATCGTTTGTTTTTACTTGTGTTGTGCGAGGCCTACTGCGAAGAGGAAGTGAATGGCGATACCCGCACTGTCTTAAAATTACACCCAGCCATCGCACCAGTCAAGGCCGCTATTTTGCCATTGATTAAAAAAGATGGATTACCAGAACTTGCCGAAAAAATATACAATGAATTGCGTATGAATTTCAATGTGTATATAGAAGACAAGGACAGCATTGGAAAGCGGTATCGGCGAATGGACGCCATCGGAACTCCTTTCTGTATTACCGTAGACCACGATAGTATTTTACAAGAGGATGTAACAATTAGACACCGCGACAGCATGGAGCAACAACGGGTTAAGATCAAAGATTTATCAAAAATACTGAACGATTCGGTAAACATGAATTGCTTGTTAAAACAAATGATTGAATAGACAAAAAAGTTCTTTGGAAATGCTTCCCGGAAATGCCCCCCTAATCTCCAATACTGTATTCAGGCACAGAAATTTTGTTTCCCACCAATCTTGCCGATACATCAACATGTTGTGAGATTTTTAAAACAGAGCGATATACACGATGAATACAGTAGAAAAATTTTCATTTTCTGGCGAAAAAGTCCTTGTTCGCGTCGATTTTAATGTGCCCTTTGACGCAGAATTTCGGATTACAGATGATTCACGCATCAGGGCAGCATTGCCCACAATCAAAAAAATATTGGCTGATGGTGGATCTGTAATTTTGATGAGTCATTTGGGCAGGCCTAAACAGGGCTTCAGCGAAAAATATTCTCTTAAACACTTGTTGTATCCTCTCACAGAATTGTTGCAAATACCCATAAAATTTGCCAAAGATTGCATTGGTGAAGAAACTGTAAGATTGTCTGCCACCTTACAATCAGGTGAAGTATTGCTTCTCGAAAATCTTCGTTTTTACAAGGAAGAAGAGATGGGCGATAAATATTTTGCTGCTAAGTTGGCGGCTTTGGGAACTTTTTATGTGAATGATGCCTTTGGGACAGCCCATCGCGCGCATGCGAGCACGGCCATTATTGCGAATTATTTTCCAGAAAAAAAGGCGTTTGGGTATTTGATGGCCAAAGAGGTGACGAATGCAAGCCAAGTAATGAAGGCGTCCCAAGGTCCTTTTACAGCGATTGTAGGCGGTGCCAAAGTGAGTGATAAAATTTTAATTGTAGAAAATCTGCTCACTATTGCCGACAATATTATTATTGGTGGCGGAATGGCCTATACATTTTTCAAGGCTTCTGGAGGTGAGATTGGCAATAGCTTGTATGAACCAGATCGTCTGGAGGTGTGTATAGACATCCTAAAAAAGGCTAAGGCAAAAGGAGTGCAAATATATTTACCCGTCGATTCTATCATTGCTGACAAGTTTGCGGCGGATGCCAATACCCAGAATGGCGCGAGCGATCAAATCCCTAGCGGATGGATGGGGTTGGATATTGGTTTTGAGGCTTGTGAGAAATTTCGGTCTATTTTGTTGGATAGCAAAACAATTTTATGGAACGGTCCTATGGGAGTGTTTGAGATGCCTGCGTTCGAAAATGGAACCAAAATAGTTGCGCAATCTGTCGCTGATGCTACGCTTTTGGGTGCATTCAGCTTAATCGGTGGGGGTGACAGTGCGGCAGCAGCCCACCAATTTGGATTTGCCGAAAAGGTGAGTTATATCAGTACTGGTGGTGGCGCTTTATTGGAATATTTCGAAGGCAAAACATTGCCAGGAATAGCGGCGATAGAATCTTAAGGGTCTATTCATGGGGGAAGATGTCCATCGCAATTCATTGTAATGGATATCTCCGGCTGAATATACGGGATACGGGCTGCACCGCAAATTCGCCATGAATTTATTCATGTCAGAACCGTATTTTTCTCAGAAGACGTTTCGCTTGTAATGGGGTAAGTATGCCAAAAATTAGTGGGTAAAAGTCATTTTTTCGGCAGCACTAAAAAGCGAACAGTCTTTCACGAAATCCTTCACAATTTCAGCAATGGGGGAGGGCTCAAGGGCCATTTTCAGTATAAAGGGTTTATCTTCTTTGAGATGGGTTTTCATATGTAAGATTGACGGTGTGGCATATTCAAAACTGAATCGCAGAAAGCGAATTTCTGTAAGGGTTTTATCTTGTTCTACGGCCTGATTCAAATGCTTTTCCGCTTCTTTTGCCAATGTCAATTTTGTGATTGGCAACCATGAATCTCTGCATTTTAATGCCAAAAAACTGCCATAATATGCATTGACCAGGGGATTTGATGTGAATGGCTTACATCGTATTTCTAACCCAGCGATTGCATTGTTGTTGACGAGCGCCTTTCGATATGCCGAACGTATTGCATTGAATTGCGATGGAGTTTGGGCCAAAGCGACGAGTGAACTAGAAAGGAATAAAACCAAGCAAACAATGGTTTTACTTTGAAAGTTGGAGGAGTTCATGGGTTCTAATCGTGGTCAAAGCCTCGCAGAAATGCATTCCAGCAGTGTATACATTTTTAAAGCCACTTTTTTCGGCGGAAAAAAAAGAGAATTCCCAGTGAGGAAAGAGCCATTATTCCGAGAGAAAATTCAAATCCATAGGGCCAACTCTGCCAGCCAACTTTTTGTGAATCACCAGAATTCCAATTCATTCCATAAATACTGGCAATGAGTGTAGGAGGCATAAAAATGACCGACGCTACCGTAAATATTTTGATGATTTTGTTTTGTTCGATATTAATCAAACCCAAAAATGTATCTTGAAGGTATTCTAGTCGCTCAAAATTGAAGTTGGTATGGTCAATCAAGGAGCCAATGTCTTTAATAACAATGCGCAATCGCTCGTAATCTTCGCCTTCAAACTCCCGACTTTTCAAAATCGCGCTGAGCACCCGTTGTTTATCCACAGCATTTTGTCTTAACTCCATGGTGAGTCCTTGCATTCTATTGATATCTAAAATTAAATGTTCGTTTGGACTTTTGGCAAAGGAGAGTGCTTTTGCAAGTTCGGCAACTTGTTTTGCCAATTCTTCTAATAAATCAGCATCGTTATCGACGCCCATTTCAAGCAAAGTTGCCATGATTTGTTTGCCTGTATGAAACAAGCGACCGCTGGCTTTTATTTTCTTTACACAATCTGAAAATGCGATTAAATCTGCATCACGGTAGGTAAATAGAATGTCGTCTTGTAAAATGAAAGAAACAGCATTTGAAACAAATTGACCGCCTGATTTTTCGTAATGTAAAAAGTTACTATTGGCAATGATTTCATCGTCAGTTTCAAAATACCGTGATGAACTTTCAATTTCAATTTGTTGTTGTCGAGATTGGAATTTGAACTCGAAATTTGCTTCTACGTCAGCAATCTCTGTGGGTGAAGGGTCTTGTAAATCAATCCAAACGATTCCATCAAATGTCTCTAACTGAGACAGATTTTGCACTTTCTGTACACGATTTTGACGCTGGTAGTAGACGCGCATCATTATTTTTGATTGTACTTAAGGGTTCGCCTTCCATTTGGAAAAGTGCTGCAAATATAGGTTTTTATGCTTACATCGTCTTATAAAATGTCTGTGGCTATTGATCACCTATATTTGGCCCAATAGGCGCTTGATTTTTAGTTCGATAACACCAAAGAACGCTTCCCGAAAAATCTTGGTGCTCATCTTCGAATTTCCTGCTATGCGATCGGTGAAAATGATGGGGTGTTCAACAATGTTAAAGCCATTGCAAAAAGAGCGGTATTTCATTTCAATTTGAAAGGCATAACCCCTGAAACGGATCTTGTTTATTCCTATTGTTTCCAATACAATGCGTCTGTAACATACAAATCCTGCTGTAGAATCTGCGATTTTTAGTCCGGTGATGAATTTAACATATTTACTGGCATAGTAACTGATCATCAAGCGACCCATTGGCCAATTAATTACATTGATCAATCCATTGCAATAACGAGAACCTACACATACATCTGCACCATTTTCACAGATAGAAAAAAGTGTAGGAAGCTTGTTTACTGGATGGGAAAAATCACAATCCATTTCACATATAAATTGATATGGTCGCTCTAAAGCCCAATTAAATCCGGCGATATACGCAGTTCCTAAACCAGTTTTCTCAGTTCGTTTAAGAAGGTGTAAGCGGGCATGGTCATCATGATTAAACGTTTGCATCAATTCTTCAACTTTTTGGGCTGTGCCATCGGGTGAATTGTCATCCACAACCAATAGGTCTATCTTTTTTTCTAGTCCCATCACCGCATTTACCATCAACTCGATATTTTCGATTTCGTTGTATGTTGGAATGATAACCAAGAATTGTGACATGATAATTAGTGAACGAAATTAGGTTATTTTGCATAATAATGAAAAACGGTTCTAAATCTGTTGTAGTAAAAAAAGCACTTTTTCTAGACCGAGATGGTGTAATCAATTTTGACCCAGACGACTACACTACATCACTTTCAGAATTTCAAGTTCTCCCTGGTGTAATTGAAACCCTGAAACAATGGTTTAATGCTGGGTATATACTCATTATTGTAACCAACCAAGGGGGATTGGCTAAGGGTCGTTACACAAAAGATGTAGTGCACGCGATCCATCAATATTTTCAGGGCTTATGCATTCAGTCGGGTTTTGTTATCGCGCACTTTTATTTTTGTTCTCACCACATTGATTCGTTTCGTTGTTTGTGTCGAAAACCAGGTAGCCTTATGATTGAAAAAGGTCTCCATCATTTCAATTTAGATGCTTCAGAATGTATACTTATTGGAGACAGACAACGCGATATTGATGCAGCCATCTCTGCGGGTGTTCGGGGTATTTTAATCGAACGAAATTCACGAATCCCCAAGCCAGAAGAAGTCTGTTGACTTTTCTTCTGCAGTTGAATAAAACACATTAAAAAATACCTGCTAATCAATTTTTATGAAGATTATTTATTATCCTGAATCGCAAAGAGGTGCAAACAAAATGGAATGGCTAGATTCTAAATTTAGTTTCAGTTTTGCAAATTACCACGATCCTGCAAAGATTCATTTTGGTGCCTTGCGGGTATTAAATGACGATTCTGTCTCGCCTTCAATGGGTTTTGGGATGCATCCGCACGACAATATGGAGATTGTAACCATAATATTGGAAGGAGAATTACAGCACAAAGATTCTATGGGTCATATAGCGGTGATAAAGGCTGGTGAAGTTCAGCATATGACTGCAGGAACAGGAATTACCCACAGTGAAATAAATTCGAGTAAAACACAAACCTGCAAATTATTGCAATTGTGGGTATTCCCGAGAGCACACAATTTAATACCCAGTTATGACCAACGTTTTTTTGATGCTTTCGGTCGACAGAATCAATGGCAATATTTGGTAACTCCCAATGGGGGTGATGCCATAAAAGCTGAGCAAAAAACCTATTTTGTGCGCAACGAAATGGAGAGTTCCTCCACTACATCTTATGATTTGCACGGAGAATATCAAGGTGCATATGTTTTTGTTATTGAAGGTACAGTTGAGGTAAACGGCCACTTATTGCGCCGCAGGGATGCCATTGGAATTTGGGAAGTAGACCGTTTGAATTTTACCGCAGAATTTGGCGCAGATGTGTTGATTATTGAAGTTCCGATGCGATGGTAATGGCAAGCCAAAGAGAAACGGGGTGGTCGCCCAAACAATCAAAAAAATGATTTGGTGGGTTTATTTGGTTAATTCCTGAAGCTGTTTTTCAAGTTCATCTTCTCCACCAGGGGTATATCCTTGGTGTGTGTAGACGAGTTTTCCATTTTTGTCATAAATGAACATCATCGGAGGATTATTGACGTTCATCGTCCTTGCCAAATCCATATTTTCGTCTAATACAATCTCATATTTCCAGTTTTCTGCGAGTACTTTGGGTTTTACTTTGCGGCTATTTCGCGCATCATCAATACTAACGGCAATTAATTTAACAGAATATTTTTCTTGCCATTCGGCATAACGTTCGTCTATCGCTTGTAATTCTTTGATGCAAGGCCCACACCATGTGGCCCAAAAGGAAACCAATGTAATGGAATTTTTAGTGATGAAAGTATTGAAATTCACCGGAACATCATCAATGGTTTTGACCTGGACAGATGGTACATCTTGGGGTATATCTTGTCCTAAAAGAGACGAAGCCGTGCCCATCAAACCCAATAAAAAGACAGTGATATAATTTCTGATCATGGACTATGTATTTCAAATAATATGCCAAAGACTAAGCAATTTGCGTAAATTTCGATACAGATTTAGGCCTTTGCCTCTCACTCCTTAACTTCGCAACATGGAAAAGCCTAGTTTGCCTTCAGGAACACGCGATTTTTCGCCTGCGGTGATGCAAGGTAGAAAGTATATTTTGTCTGTAATGGAGACCATCTTCGTTTCTCATGGTTTCGGTGCAATGGAAACACCCGCATTGGAAAATCTGCAAACGCTTCAAGGAAAATACGGCGATGAGGGAGATCAATTGTTGTTTAAGGTGTTAAATTCTGGTGATTTTTTATCCAAAGTAAATGAAAAGACGTTTCAAGAGAAGGATAGTAAAAAGCTTGCAACGCAAATTGCTGATCGTGGATTGCGTTACGATTTGACGGTTCCATTGGCTCGATTTGTGGTCATGAATCGGGATAAAATAACATTTCCTTTTAAACGGTATCAAATTCAACCCGTTTGGCGTGCGGATCGTCCACAAAGGGGTAGGTATCGCGAATTTTGGCAATGCGATATAGATGTCGTGGGCACACAATCGGTGGTTTCTGAATCTGAATTGATTGAAATGGTTCAGGAGGTATTTTTTCGTTTGGATCTGGGGGTGAATATTCGAATCAATCACCGGGGGATTTTAGATTCTTTTTTACCGATTTTGGGAAGTGTAGACAATTGGAATTCATTTATGATTGTGATAGACAAAGCCGATAAGATTGGAAAGGAAGGCGTGATACGTGAATTAGAGGCCAGGGGTTTGGGGATGGCCGTTTCAGCTTGGAATTGGCTTTGGGATTCTAAATCCATTGCTGGTAACGACGCCAAAATTGCCCTTGCTGAATCTGCATCAATGATCCAGGGTAGTGCATTGCAAAAGGCCCTTACAGATACGAAGCAGATACTCAATTTACTTGGATCGACTGCCAATGTGGTATTAGATTTCACCCTGGCCCGAGGGTTAAGTTATTATACGGGTATGGTATTTGAAATTGAATTGAACGACAGTCGATTGCCTGAAGATTTTCGTTTGGGAAGTTTGGGTGGTGGCGGTCGATACGATAATCTCACAGAAATTTTTGGCCTTCGGGATGTTTCTGGTGTGGGGGTTTCGTTCGGGTTAGACAGGGTTTTCGATAGCTTGGATGCGGGCACCTTATTTCCGGTATTTACTTTCAATCAGCACGCTGTTTTGGTTTGTGCAATGAATGATTCCTGTCTACCATTTGCTGTAAATACTGCACGCGCGCTTCGCGCTGCAGGCTTGCATTGTGAATTGTATCCCGGAACACCCAAACTAAAAAAACAACTTGATTATGCCAATAGTAACTCCTTGGGGTATGCTGCCATTATTGGAAATGAAGAAAGAGAAGCCCAAAAAGTGAGTTTTAAAAACCTGCATACTGGAACCCAACAATTGTTGTCGATAGCAGAAATAATTCAAGCGTTAACCCTGACGAAATGAAACCGCATTATACACTCAAACAGGCCTTAGAATCGCTGAATCATGCGGTCGAATTGTCTTTAAAAGATAGGCAAAGAATGGAGGGAAGTGTGGCTTTTTTGCAGCGTTATATTGCCCAATCAGATTTTCCAATTTATGGGGTTAATACAGGATTTGGCTCACTACAGCACATAGAGATATCGGCTGATAAACTGAGCGAATTGCAAAATAATTTACTCATTACCCATGCCGCAGGACTTGGGTTGCCCATAGATTCAATGTTGGTTAGGGCAATGTTGTGGTTGAAAATGCTGAATATCTCCAAGGGGTTTTCTGCCATTCGACCCATTGTTTTTGAGCGTTTGGCGGCAATGTATAACCAAGGATGGTATCCCTTGGTTACCGAACAGGGGTCTCTCGGGGCTTCAGGCGATCTTGCACCTTTATCACAGATGTCGCTTCCACTTATTGGCAAAGGCTTTCTTTGCTTGAAGGGAAAGCAAACTATTTCTGCTTCCGAATGGCTAAAACAAAACAATTGGTTACCCCTGCAATTTGGCCCCAAAGAGGCCATTGGCTTGATCAATGGGACGCAATTTATGTTGGCTCATGCTTTGATTTCTTTTCGAAGTATTACCCAAATATTTAAACAATTGCCCGTGATAAGCGCACTTAGCCTAGATGCTTTTGATTGTAAGATGGAACCTTTTGAATCAATTATTCACCGCATACGACCCCATGCAGGCCAAATTGCGGCCGCAGCAGAAATTCGGGCTATTTTGGAAGAATCGCCCATCGCAAAGCAACCCAAAAAACAAGTGCAAGACCCCTATAGTTTTAGGTGTATTCCTCAGGTTCACGGCGCTTCATACGACGCCCTCAACCATTGTATATCGGTTTGGGAAACAGAACTCAATTCGGTAACCGATAATCCCAATGTGTTTGAGGAAGAGAATATCGTGCTGAGTGGAGGGAATTTTCACGGACAGCCCTTGGCCTTGACTTTGGATTACGCTGCGATGGCTTTGTCTGAGTTGGGCAGCATCAGCGAGCGCAGAACCTATTTGTTGGTGAGCGGACAGCGGGGCTTATCGTCCTATTTGGCCGATGGTGCAGGGTTGGATAGTGGTTACATGATTGCCCAGTATAGTGCGGCGGCTCTGGCATCCCAAAATAAACAGTTGTGCACACCGGCATCGGTGGATAGTATTATGAGTTCGAATGGACAGGAGGACCATGTGAGTATGGGTGCGAATGCAGCCACCAAATTGCTCCGTGTGATTGAGAACGTGGAGAATATTTTGGCGGTGGAATGGTTGTGCGGGGTGGCGGCGTTGAAGCAGCGTGATCTGAAAACCTCACCGGCTTTGCAGCGAGGGGTTGATGCGTTTTCTAAGGCCTACGACATCGATCACAAAACCCAACCCATGCAAGACCTTATTGCCTCTGCCAAGGGGTGGTTGTTTCCGAGAATTACTTAATGGAATCCAGAGGGCTTCTCACTTGAGAGATGATCTTGTTGGATACTTTGGCGTAAATTTCTGTAGTTTTTATTTGGGAATGCCCCAATAACTTTTGGATAAAGACCATGTCTGTGCCTGCTTCGAGGAGATGTGTTGCGTAGGAGTGTCTCAGACCGTGGATTCCAACAGATTTATTGATGCCGGCCTTTAACATCGCTTTATGGAATACCGCTTGCGCACTTCGGGTTGTATATTGTTCATCAAATTGCCCTTCGAAAATATATTTTTTGGGCTGATACATTTTTAAATAATCATCAAACAATTGAACCAATGAATGAGGGAAATTGACGTATCGATCTTTTTTGCCTTTTCCAGATGCGATCAGCACCTGCATGCGGTCAATATCAATGTGCGCCAACTGTAAATTTATAATTTCACTTACACGCAAACCCATGCCATACGCGATTTTTAAAATGAGTACATGTTTTACATTATCAGTTGCAAGAAATAATTTTTTGACCTCAACAGTGCTGAGAACTTTGGGGAGTTTTTTGGTCGGTTTAGGGCGTATCACCAAATCGAAAATCTCAATGCGTTGACAAACCAAATGGAAGTATGATTTCACAGCATTCATCCGAGAATATACGTGTGATTCTGAATGTTTCAGTGTTTTGATACAATACAGAAAATAAGAGTTTAGCCGAACCGAGGTTAAATTCTGTACAGGATAATGCTTCAATACAATCACCAACTGAGCAAACTCGTATAAATACAATCTGATGGTATTGGGTGAGAAAGCTTTTTGTTGAAGGGCGTTTCTGAATTTCACAAATTCTCGTTGATTGCAAGCATATAGTTTAGGTAAAATTTGATCGCCAATTTCTGGCAATGCTATATTGAGTCGTTTGCGATAAAGTTGCGTGTCGGGTAAAAACCAAGCAGATTTTAAACGACTCCATTTTGCTTGGGGATAGGATTTTTTGAAATTTTCTAGGGCTTTGGGGTCATATTCGAAGTAGCAGAAAATCACATTTGTATTGTGGTGTGTGGTGAGCTCGAACCTCATATTTGAAGGGATATTGGTAATAATATACGAAGGTAGTGGGTGATTTTTGCAATCGCTAATACGCAATTTGTAATTTTCGCAAAAGACATAAAATCAATGGTATACATGCGTTTTGGAAATCATGTTTGATTGGCGTAGTTTCGTATATAATCTAGTTATGGGCAAGTTTAAAAACCAAGACGGTCTGCGAAAGCCAAATGGCTGACCACCCGAAGTGACAGAAAAGGAAAATAAAAAAAGTGGAGACCAGAACCCACTCAAAAAAACGGGGCGAAACCGAAAAGCCATATGAGTAGGAAAAATTTAAATTAAATTAAAATGAAGACAGGAATTGAAATTAAAACTGGTTTTTTTCCTTTGGCATTTATTTTATTTTTTTGCACTCCAGTAATTGAAATAAACGGGCAAAAAAATATTAAAAGTTGGGGTACGCATTTTTTTGAATTAACACCGGGAGAATATATGGTTAAAATCTACTTCCCCTACTTGTTTAAGCCTGAATGCGGAGCCAATCAAATAAAAGTTAGTATTGTAGAAGGACAAACAAAAAGGATAACATATAATATGCCTCCTTGGATGCTTGCGGCTGGTACAATAAAAGAAGGTTAATTAATGCTAATAAACCAGCCCATAACACGGGTTTGGCAAAAGTGGCGGTTCAGTGCTCCGCAGACACATTTGTGGTTAATCAAAGTTTGG